>Ga0182030_10011306_pt1 | contig 18023 bp, 20 predicted proteins | sample 812S3MmetaG_FD_121299 | JGI IMG/M metagenome (GOLD analysis project Ga0182030, IMG submission 121299) | Permafrost microbial communities from Stordalen Mire, Sweden - 812S3M metaG (Illumina Assembly) | ecosystem: Environmental > Terrestrial > Soil > Wetlands > Permafrost | place: Sweden...
ACAGTCGTTGGCCCGACTTGTATTGCTTCGACAGAGAGGTTCATCCTGTCGTTCCTGGGACAACTGGTGATGCCAAGTGATGTGGATGAACCTTTAACGTTGCGTGCGGGTTCACCTCGGCCCCGTGACACTTATGGCATCGATTCGATCAACGAGATGATGTCACTGCGCTTGTAGCCATTGACCCTGGCAAACGCCAAGAGTTCTGAGAGCTTCATGATTACTGCGCCTTTCGAGGGCGTTCCGGTCACCTTCACTCCACGTCCTCTCGTGAAATCCACAATTCCCTCGTCACGAAGAATGCGGAGTGCTCGAAGAACTGTGTTCTGATTCACGCCGAGAACTGTTGCCAGATACTTCGAAGACGGAAGAGTCTCACCAGCTACCGCCTCACCATCGGCGATTGCTTTTCGAATCTCCGCCGCCACCTGATCATGCAGCGCCACTGACTCTTCTCGATCAACTTTGAACTCCAACATGGTGCTACTTAGAGTAGCATTGTCAACAGGCCGAAAGGAGCAGTTTTGACGACGAAGATTGACGAACCGATGGTCCAAGATCTTTCAACAGACCTGAACGCGATGCTGATCGAAGAGGCGCGGAAAATTCAGCGGCGCATTCGTCGGCAACGCTGGTCGATCGCGCTCGCGGTACTTGTTGTCGTCGTCTCGGCGCTGGTGATTGTCGAAGGTGGTCGGGCTCCATCACGTAACCCCGTCGTCAACTCCGCAAGACCTCCGGGTTCTTCGGACGCATTGACCTCGACGAGAGCACCGATTATCTTCCACGAGCCGTGGGCCATCGCTTCGCATGGTTCACATCTTTGGGTCGTCAACTTCAGCAGGAACATCGTCGAACTCAATGCGGATACGGGTTCGGTCATTCGCACCATCGGCGCACAGGCCGATGGCCGTCTTGAGCCGGACAGCATTGTTTACAACGCCGGGCATCTGTGGGTGATCAGTGGCACGTCGGTGGCGGAGTTGAACGCCAGCGACGGAGCTCTCGTCAGAGTGATGCGCGCAAAGTCCTATGACTTCGACTTTGACTCGGGACCAATCGACTTCAACGGACAGATTGCCTGGGTCTTAAACGCTCACAACGAATCTGTAACGGAACTCGACGCCAGCAGCGGTGCGCTGATTCGTGTTGTTCACCTCCATATCAAAGCCGTCTTCAAGCAGGCACCCGACATGTTCTACAGTCCCCTCAATATGGCGATCAGCGGATCACGAGTATTGGTGTCAGATCAAACCGTTTCTGGAAACCAGATAATTGAACTGAACTCCCTTTCGGGATCGGTGATCCGCGTGCTCAAGGCTGGAAACGGCCCTTGGCGCAACACCACGGGAATCCTTGCGGCCGACGGCGATCATGTGTGGATTACTGGTGATGGTTACGGACGGCTTGTCGATCTCAACAGTCGTAACGGGTCGGTGATTCGAGTCATCAAGGACAAAGTGCCCGTTGTGGGATATGTGACCGCAATGATTGTTGATGGCTCGCATCTCTGGATAACGAACGAAGACAACACTGGCAGTGTCACGGAACTAAACGCGGACACTGGATCGGTGATTCGAGCGATAAAGGACACGCATTACAGGTTGACGAAAGCGCAGGTGGGCCACTCTCACGGAGGTGCCGCTTTCACTGCCGTCGCGGCCACCCGTTCTCGTGTCTGGGTCGTCAATCAATTCGGATCGTTAATGGAATGGAACACGGCCAGCGGGTCGTTCATTCGAAACATCAAATAGAAGTCTGAGTGACGGATCAGAAGGAGCGCCATGACCACCGACATTGTCGAACCGATGACTGGAACTTCGACAGACCCGTTAGAGATGGTAATCCGAGAGGCACGGCGACTTCAGCGGCGTCACCGTCGGCGTCGCTTTCGGGTCGGCTTAATCGCTCTCGCAGTGTTAGTCATCATCGCGGCGGCTCTCGTTGCGATCGGACGCGCAACTACTCCAGCGTCGAAGGCGACGGGCGCCCCTCGCACCAAGGTCGGAGCGGACACCGTATCGAGTGCTGTCTTTGCCCCGTTTTATTTTCCGCCCAGTCAAAATCTTCAGTTCGTCTCGGCCCATGACGGATGGCTTATTGACCCGAGCGTTGAGGACCGAATCCTAGGCACCGTCAATGGCGGACGCAGTTGGTCGACGAACTACTTGTCATCTGTGTCCGCAAAAACGAATAAAGGCGGGATTGTCAGCATTGACTTCGTTAACACTTCCGACGGTTGGGCACTTCTTTACGGAGAAGGACTCATTTCCACGACAGACGGAGGACGCTCTTGGTCGGCTGCACGTGAACCAGTCCAAGGCTCGGTCATGGCCTACACATTCACTGGACCGTCCGATGGTTGGGTGCTCACGAGCAAGGGAGTGCTGCTGCACACCGTTAACAACATGAAGACGTGGCTCACGGTGACGACGCCGGCAGCGGGGACGTCGTTGTGTGCGACTCCCTCGGGAAGTCTCTGGCTTGGCGAGAGCAACAGCGGCAACGTGTACTCATCTAGCAAAGGTGGTTCGTGGAAGCTCTCGCTCTCCGGTTCACGTGTCCCTGCTGCCGGCAACGTTCCTCAGAGAAAGCCAGCCCCGTGGATATCGTGCTCGGGTGCGTCCGCGTGGCTGCTCTACAACTGGGGAGAAAGCGCTGGCAGTATGGCGTACGCCGTCGAACGAACGTTAAACGGCGGTAAGAGGTGGAAAGCCGTTGTGTCAGACGAAGTAAAGCCTGCGGTGCCCGCAGACACTGCGGGCGTGTTCGCAACGGTAGAGAATTTCGGAAGCACGGGAAAAACCAGTGCTTGGATTCTTGGCTACTGCGGACCGTGCACTACTGGATCGGCAACGGTAGCAACGACTAAGAACGCGACAACCTTTGCCGACACGACTCTGCCGATCGCGGAGAGCGTTCACGCTACTCCGGTCGGAGTTACCTTTCGTGGCCCCAAGGACGGTTGGGCCATTCTTCAAGAGAGTCCGTCGTCGGCCACGGCTCCGACGCTGAAGATCGTCGTCGTTGATACGACAGACGGAGGGACGATCTGGAAGGTAGCGGACCCGAATCTGAATCCTTAACGTTGCGCAAACTGACCAATGGCACACTGGTCCCATGGAACTCTCTGAAGCACTTGAGTTGGCAAGGACTCGTCACCAGTCGGTGCTTGTGACGATGAGAGCGAACGGTCGGCCCCAATTGTCGAATGTTGGTCACGTTGTATCAGACGATGGACTGATTCGAATACTGATCCCCTCGGATGTGGCGAAATACAAGAACCTCTTGCGCGAGCCGTGGGCGGCGCTCCACGTCGCGCGCGAAGACTTCAACGCTTATGTCGTCATCGAAGCCGATGTGGAACTTTCCTCAATTGCGCATGAAGCCAATGACCGGACGGTCGATCAACTCGTTGCCATATATCGCGTGATGGTCGGAGAGCAACCCGACTGGGACGAATTTCGTCGAAGAATGGTGCGAGAGCACCGCGTTGTCGTGCGATTGCGACCGACGCGCGCCTACGGGGTGCTTTAGCAAGCGGGAATGCCCTCTCAACGCGTGAGATTTTCTTGGTTCGCGCGTCAGGCGCCAATTACGAGTTGATTGTGCGGAATGCATGAAAAGATAGATCTGTGAGCAGCTTCGAGCCGGGCGAGAGCCGATGGATCGATCGGCTCGGAAACCTTCGAAACGTGATCCGTCAAGAACTCATTGCTCGTCAACTCTCCTCTGAGGTTCGTAACGGTATGACGGTCCTGGACGTCGGCTGCGGGCAAGGGACGCAGGTCCTACGACTGGCGTCAGCTGGTTGTCGAGTAACTGGAGTGGACCCATCGGAGGAGCTCTTGAAACTCTGCAGTGATCGTGCGGCAAGTGAAGGGCTAGACATCGAATTACTACGGGGTCGGATTAGCGACCTTGATGAACTTTTCGCGGACCGTAGGCAACCTTCAGAATACGAATCCGTTCGCTCTGAAAAGCGTAAACGGTGGCACCACGCGGGCATTTTTGAACGCCCAAAACTTGACCCCGAACCCGGCTTCCATTTCCTGCGTAAATAGGAATGTCTGTGTCGTAGCCGGTAGTGGCACGTTCAACACCAATCGCTCCATATCGCGGACGACCAACGGTGAACTGAGCTGGCAGTCTGAATACGTTCCATCACAACGAACCCACCCTCCGATGTGAAGGCCACCCATAGAGATTGAGTTGACTCCTTGAAACGGCCCATTGACTCCATCTCCAGAAATGGGCCATTTGGTTTTCACACCTTCCGTCTATTCTCTGTTGAGTGAAACACGTTCTGATGACACGACGTACTCGACAAACGTGTCTTCACAATGCTTATGGCGCCGCGCACTAATGCGGCGCAGTGGCTCCCAGACGAGGCGACCAGGGTATTGTCAAATGGAATTGACACAGCGGTCATCGAAGTTTGTGGATTCGAAATTGCACTGTCCTGGTCGAAGCGAGTTCAACGTTGACGAGCTCTGAGGGCACCGAAGATCACGAGAGGCCGGTCAGACGCGACTTCATTGAAGAGGTGGGACAGCCACACCAATCTCAGATGCAGTTGGCGGGCTTAGGACATAACGTTTTGTGGATTGCGCTGCCCACCGCATTTACCATGGCCGGAGGGTTTTTCTTACTCGCTTTCAGTATTCGAAAGGTCGGGCGAATCGAATACGGGGCGATGGTCACCATCACCTCCGCGGCATCAATATTGACAATGATGTTTCTCGGATTGCGGTATTCGGTAACGCGGTCCGCGGCGAGCGCGGCGTCTTTGGGCGTGATTGTTGAAGACGGTACCGAGGCGGAGGCCGTTCGAACGGCCCATTCGCTCTTTGTGTTCGGGGCGCTCGGACTCACCTTGATTGGCGGCGGTGTCGCGTGGTTGATTCCGCTTGACTTAGGTATCAGAGGACCGATGGCCTTCCAGATTTACCTAGCGTGCATCATCGCAATCGTAGGTTCCGCCGTTACTCTCGCGATGACAGCGTACGGAGGCATTCTCACGAGCCAAGAGATGTTTGCAAGAACGGGCAAAATCGGCTTACTCGGCTTCGCGTGTCAAACGGCTCTGACTCTAACCTTGGCCGGCCCCCTTCGTGTAGTTGGTCTTGCTATCGCAGGACTCGGGAGTGCCCTTCTTCAAGGTTTACTGTTCTACTTTTTCGGACGCAAAAGCGCACCGTGGATGAGATTATGGCCCCGATGGCCAAAGGCGGCGACCGTTTCACCAGTTCTTCGCTACGCGTCAGGGATTGCCCTGCTTTCAGCAACTTCGACTATTTGCGCCGCCTCTGATGCATTCATCCTTGGACTTTTTGGCGGAGGAGGCTTCGTCACAGTATTTCGAGTCGGTTCAATCGCGCCTGTAGGCCTCGTTGCGGTTCTCTATTTGTCGTTCGGCGTCTTGTTCCCGCGACTCATACGAAATCCCGACCCAAAGATTCAAGAGGAGGGCATCGGCTGGCTGGGCGGATCAATTGGGTGGGCAAGCGGAGCACTGTTTGGAGCGCTTTGTCTTCTTGGTCCAGATTTTGTGCGGTTTCTCTACGGCCGGTCTGATTCCACTTCAGTCCATATTCTCTGGATTTGTTCAGCGGCATTATGTATTGATGTTTCGTATCACGGTGTGGTGCAGGGCATTTTTGCAAGAGGCCAGCAGGGCGTTATGGCGAAATTCACGTGGGTCGAACTAGTTCTCAATCTCTCAGTGACGGTGTTGGGGGTGAAATTGTTCGGTCCTCTTGGTTCGGCACTCGCACTCGCTATTACCATTTCGGCCACTGACTTCATCGGTTTCCCGATCATTGCGCGAGGACGCTGGGGTAGTCCGCCAGGACGATTTGTAATGAAGCATGGTGTGCTTCAGTCAGCAGTAGGAGGAGCAATCGTCTTGTTGATTGGCTTTGCTCCCATTACGTTCATTTCAGGCTTTCTTCCTCACGTTTTATTTACGGGCCTGGCGATGACGATTTCCATGCTTATCGGTTTCTTTTCGTTGGGCGCCAGTGGACGTTCAAGAGCGAGATTGTTTTTTTCTTCGGCGTCGTAGAAACGCTAAGGCGCCGCTGTGCGAGTCGTCGTTCGTGTGTAACGCACATCCTGGCTTGCTTCGAGTATCTCTTCATGTGCCTTTGGATCGCGCGAAGCCATCGATCTGGGTTTGCAGTCCTTCGATGCTTGCTGGCCCGGTTTGTTTGGGTCGCCATTTCTTCAAGGTGAAGTGAAAACACTCCAACTGCGATTGGGTCTGAGGCCGGTCGGCTTCAATCCGGTATTGCAATCCAATTCACAAAATCTTGCGTCTAGGCTGCGACTCGACGCTCACGGGACGAACTCGACAGGAAGCTATCCGATGCCGGCAAGTATGAAGGTCGATCATGGGAAGCGACTTGGCGATGTGCTTGCTCCTGCAACGAGGCGGGAATAGTCTCAACTTTCTTCGACTCGCAATGGCTCTTCTAGTAATCGTTTCGCACTCAATCACGCTGGGCGGTTTTGGCAATGAGCGCATTCTTGGCAATCAGTCTCTCGGAGACCTGGCGGTCGATGGTTTCTTTGGGATTTCGGGCTACCTAATTTGCGGGTCGGCGCTGCGCCATGTCAAAAAACGTGGTCGTTTCCGAGGGCTCGTTCATTACTTTTGGGATCGCGTGCTGAGGAACATGCCCGACTTCTGGCTCTGCCTTATCGTGACGGCGTGCGTCTTCGGCGTGATTGGCTGGCGGGCGGACCACTCCACGTTGGGCGGATACTGGACCCACCCGGACGGCCCCCTCCACTACCTGTTTGGAAACTCGTTGCTGCAGATAAGTTCGTATCAGATCTCGGGGACACCGGCGCACATTCCCTACCCGTTAGCTTGGGATGGCTCGCTGTGGACGTTGTATTGGGAGTCTCTTTGCTACATCGGCATTGCCCTACTGACGGCACTCGGATTGATATTTCGTCGCGGCATTTTGCTGGCCATCGCAGTCATTGTCTGGTTGACAGAAATTGTCCTGTTCTTTCACCCATCGCATGTAGGGAATCCGCAGTTAGCGCTCCGCTTCGCTTCAATCTTTCTTGTGGGCGCCCTCTTGTACTTGTACCGTGATCGCGTTCCTGACTCGGGCCGTTTGGCTTTAGGGCTCGTGGTCGTAGCCGCCTGTGGCCTCGCGATCGGCCATCCAACCTCACAGGTCTCGGATTGGCTCGCCGGGCCTTCATTGGTCTATCCGGTCCTCTGGCTCGGTGCGCACTTACCATTTCAAAGAATTGGTGCGACGAACGACATTAGCTATGGCGTCTACATCTACGCCTTTCCCGTCGGGCAACTTTTTGCCATTGCCGACCTCCAGAAAGCTGGCTACCTGACCTTCATGCTGGCGACCATCGTCTGCACAATTCTGCACGCGTCGGCGAGCTGGTGGGGACTCGAGAAGTGGGCATTGAAGGCTCGAACCTGGCAGCCGTTGAGCCGCTCAAAGGTTACCCTGATCAACTGACGCTCGTCTTTCCGTGAGGTAGAAATTCTCACAGTCAACTAAACCGCCAGCAGTCCCTCCTCCTGCCATCTCGCCACGTGCAGCCGGTATGATTCAAACTCGTGAACGACGTGCCGTTGAGAGGCTCAAAAGCGTCGTGGTTGTGACTCTCCCGAAGCGTTCCCCGCTAATGATCCTGCTTTCCGAGATTCTCCGCAAGGTCCTCATGATCATCTCGAAGATCTTCGATCCTCTACGCGCAAAATTGCGGAACAAACTTCTGGAGAGGGCCTCCGCTCCGGAATCCATCAATTTGGCTTCAGAGAACGACCCACCCGTGCTGCTCCTGATGGTCTATCGCGCAAAAAATGCTCAAATGGTGAAGGCATTGTTGCGCCAAGTCAATTCCAACGCTGACGTTCGACTGTGGGCTTTAGACGAAATTTCGTCGGAACTGGCGGATCAGACACTTGGCTTTGGGCCGGGAACTCGTTTCACCAACTTGAACAAGCTTTACAACGCCAAACCAATTGTGGAAGGGTCATGGGTAGTGCTCGCTGACGACGACGTCATGTTTGTCAGAGGAAGCCTGACCCGGACTATTAGCATCATGAGACAGGCAGGGCTCTCGCTCGCCCAACCGAGTCAAAGCATCCTTGGATGGTGGACTTTTCCATTTAATGTCGCAAGGCCTTTTCTGGTCGCCAGAGACTCCAATTACGTTGAACAAGGGCCACTACTTGTCGTCGACCCTTTGTTTGCCAGGTTGATTCTCCCGCTCCCTGATGAGAATGACATGGGTTGGGGGATTGAGGCTGAATGGTATCGGGCAAAGGAAGGTCGATATCGAATCGGCGTCATTGACGATTGTCGAGTTGTGCACTGCGCAAGGGCCGGGTCGACAACGCGTACGGCCCTGAGATTCGCAGTATGAGTGAGCGATTTCGCAAGGCGGGCGTCGACAGCTTTTATCAACTGCAAAGCGTTCATGGATACTGGTGGAAGTGGCAGCAGACCCCATCTTGGGGGGAGCTCTGATCGTTCCATCAAGGGTCGACTACAGGCATGACCAAATCGAGGAGGACCAGTGAGCGAAATCGGCCCGTCAACGTTGCTTGCGTTCTACCTGCCGCAGTATCACCCGATCAAAGAAAATGACGAGTGGTGGGGCCCCGGTTTCACTGAATGGACCAACGTCGTCAAAGCGGAACCGCAGTTCCCTGGGCACTACCAGCCTCACGTTCCCTCAGATCTTGGTTATTACGATCTTCGAGACCCGGAAGTACGTGAGCGCCAAGCCGTTCTTGCCAGCGAGGCCGGTGTCAACGCCTTCGCCTACTACCACTACTGGTTCAACGGTCGCAGACTCCTGGAGCGGCCGGTCGAGGAGATCCTCGCCAGCGGCGAGCCAGAATTTCCGTTCATCCTCGTGTGGGCCAATGAAAACTGGACCCGCCGCTGGGACGGTGGTGAAAGCAAGATCCTCATGGGTCAGCACTACTCGGCCGAGGACGACCTAGAGCACATCCGGGCCTTGCTCCCGGCGCTCAGCGATCGTCGGTATCTGACCCGTGACGGGAAGCCCATCTTGGCGATCTACCGTAGCTCCCTACTCCCGGACCCACGGGCGACCACTGAGTTGTGGCGAGCGGAGGCGGAGCGCTCGGGTCTCCCAGGCCTCTACCTCTTGTGCATCGAGAGTGCTGGCGACAAGGTAAGTGATCCGCGACAATTGGGCTTTGACGCCGCCGTGGAGTTTCCGCCCTCGTGGGCCGACCTCCCTTGGAAACCTCTGCGTTTCAAGATTCGTCGCAGTCTGCGTTGGTTCAACTCGCGATTTTCGCATCACATCTTGCGATATGACAACATGGCAAATCGTGCGATGGCGAAGCCCGACCCGGTATACCCGCGCTGGCCGGGTGTAACCCCAGGATTCGACAACACCGCTCGGCGGCGGCGTAACGCGACAATCTTCGTCGAATCATCACCGGACACCTACCAACGTTGGTTGGCCAGTGCCCTGCAACGCAGCGAAAGGATTGCGAACAAATTCGAGCCGGGGCTCGCAGGCATGGTTTTCATCAATGCGTGGAACGAATGGGGTGAAGGCAATCACCTCGAACCGGATCAACAACACGGCCACACCTTTCTTAACGCGACCAAGCAGGCCGTCGAACAGTTCAACACTGCGGGTGAGAGCGAGTGAGGTTTTCCCTCGGTGCTCCTTCATGTTGCACTTAGTGGCGAAGTCTTGATCTCTTCAAAAGTTGAGTGGTAAATGCGACATCGCAACTAACGTTCGCGCCAGAATCGAATCGCATTACCACCGAAGATTCAACTGCCGATTTTTCCGTGCCTCGGAAATCCAGTGTCGAAGTTTCGCCACGAAGCCTTTTGGAACGCTGACCGTGTATTCGATTTGGCTCATTGCGTAGCCAGAAACGTTGTGACTGAATTGGCTGAACTCCGGTGAAAGTTTCAATTTTGGTGGCTCATCCCACGTTCCGTAGAGCTTGAAGGTTTGATAAACCGGTATGAGTCCGTCGCACACCACGCCCTCCCACACGGCCGCCGTCACTCCAGGAGTGTGCCGTGCAACGATGTCATCGAAAATCACGAACCCTCCCGGTATCAAGAGCGATTTGGCGAGCAATAGGTCCGAGCGTACGATCTCGTAATCGTGCGACCCGTCAACATGGATGATCCGAAAAGTTTTGCCAAACCCGACTTCGGCGAGGGCCGTTGACGTCATTGCCAGAATCTCTGGTAGTTCTTCGTGAAATCGTAGAAAGTTTTCTTCGAAACTTCTCCGGCTTAGATCAGCGTAGGCGCCTCCTTCGCTGTGGAATTGGTCAAGTGTCGATTCGACTCCCTCGAATAGGTCGCAAATGACGAGCCGCTCGTTCGCTCGACGTAGGTAGCCGAGGAGAATTGCACTAGCGCCCTGGTAACAGCCGATTTCCAGGATGTCGCCAACGATTCCCGCGGCGCGCTGAGCCGAGTCGATTGCATCGAACATCTCGGCGTCGACGCGCTCGAACCACCCTGGTATTGACCTGCGGCCCTCAACGATGTATTCACGTCGGTGCATTCGCAAATCCTATTCCGACGGTGAGTTCCGGCCACCCATAACGCGCGACGTGCTGGTCTTCGCGGTGTTGGGCATTAACGCTCATTGGCTGGCGTCGATTCATTCAAACCCAAGCCCATTACTGTTCGACGCATCGACGCTCATTGAGGTAGTGGCGGCAGTCGCTTTCCTGTGGCTCGCCCTCTGCTGGACTACGGCGCGCGACATTCTCGAGCGCCCACGAGTGCAGTGGCTCGGCGTCCGCTCATTTAGCCTCTACCTAGTGCACGAGCCGATCGTGGTTCTTCTCGGACCGAGATTTGTTCCGCTCACAATTGTATTTGCGATTCCCGTCGCACTGCTAGTGACGCAACTCTTCTAACGCTGGGTGGAGCGCCCGAGCGACAGGTTGTCGCGCTCGATTGGACGACGCACCGCCGCCTGCGCGATGAGGAACAGATCGATCACCGAGTCCGAGTAATCATGTGGTTCCTTAGCTCGGATTGCTGACGCTCTTGACTACGGCGGGCAAGGAGTCCCGAACCGGCAATTTCGGATAATGAAGGTCCGTCGCGGCTACGTTGAACGACATTGATTTCCTGTAAACAACAGAAATTCCTTGGAGCGGGCGACGAGAATCGAACTCGCGTTCTCAGCTTGGGAAGCTGAATCCCTCTATGGGGAGCTCCGTTCAGATGTACCGATTGAGGTCGACTTCATAGGACGCAAGACTTCTTGCCGCATACAATTGGGCAACTCATGGGCAAGATCTTCGTTGCCCTCGGGCTGTCGGAATTAGTGAACAGGCCTCAATCTGTGGACTAATCCGACAAGTTGTTCTTCTGAATTTGTCCAGCCAATGCTGGTTCCAATCGTGCAGGAGTCCAGCCATCGCTACCTCTTTGATGCGAGCTGCCGACTTCTCTCCTTGAACCGCTTCATTGCTGCCTGGTGACTCACGCCAAGTGCATCGCCAATCTGGGTCCACGTCGCCCCTGTTTCGCGCGCCTCCTGCACAACGTTTGCCAACTGTTGGTCGATGTACTCGCGGAACTGAGTTGCCCAATGGAGTGCGCGCAAGGGGCTTCGATCTGTCCTCACCGCACTGTCGAAGTCGAATGCTTCGAAGTACTTGGCAAGATCCTCTTCGCTTGTTCTCTTCTTTGTCATGGTGGTTACCTTCGTTTCTTTCGTCGGAGATATTTGGGGCGGACGGTCATCACGTGGGCGATTACCTCGATTGTCACACCGTCCTTAGCGAACACGACACCAACTTCAAGAAGCTCACCTGTCTGAGTTGGTCCAATGAGAATGGCCAAAGACTGGTCTCCCTGATCTCGAAACTCGTCAATGTGATGAACGACGGCATGCTCAATCTGCTCGACGGAGTAGCCTCGCTTCAACGCAGCGTCTGTAATCCGCACATTCCAACCTTAGTTGCACGATGCGCTTGTTGCAACTATGGTTGGAGAAAGTGCGTGAGTTCCCAACTTGGAGCGGGCGACGAGAATCGAACTCGCGTTCTCAGCTTGAAAATCTCAGAACTGATCTGGATCTCGCAAGGCCTTCTGAAATCAAGTAAGATTCGATTTCCGACATTTGAACTTGACATAGAGTGTCAAGTATGTAAAGATTGTCAACATGATTTCAGAGGAACTTGACTCGATCAACAGCGAAGTGACAGCGCGCCAAGGTGAGATTGCCGACGCGGCGGCTCCTGTCTTTCTCCGCTTCGGATATAAGAAGGCCTCAATGGAAGCAGTCGCTGCCGCGGCTGGCATCTCCAGACAGGCTCTTTACTTGCACTTCCCGAACAAGGAGAGCATGTTCAGCGCTGTAGTTGATCGGCTCGGCCAAATGACCGGCCGCGTCGCCCACATCGCCTTGTGGCGGTCGGGGCTAACGCTCGATCAGCAGTTACTGGCCGCGTTCGATGAAACAATGCCGCGTGAGTCGCCGGAGCTCCTGGCAGAACTGTTGGCTACAGCTAAAGAACTCGTTCCAGACTCGGTTGCAGATGTCGACGCCCAGATGGCGGCTGAGATCAGTACTCGACTGCATGTCGCATTGGTGAACTTGGAGTGGGCGGTGCCTGGCGTATCGATCGAAGAGGCGGCTCAAACTCTTCAGGCAACGTCGTACGGTCTGAAGCAGCAGAGCGGCAATCGCGCTGGCTACCTGAGCGGCATGAAGTCGGCGATCAGTCTCGTCTTGAAGGCAGGCGGTCTGGTACCGCCAACTATCAACCAAGAAAACAAGGAGCAACAGAAATGAATAAACCAATCCTCATCACCGGCGCAACTTCTGGCATGGGACAAGCGACAATGCGCGCGTTGAGCGCCCGCGGATACGACGTCTTCGCCACCTATCGTGACCCCCGCGACCGGGCCGCTCTCGTTGAGCTTCCTGGTGTGCATCCGGTGCAGCTTGACGTGAGCGATCCCGTCCAAATCCGCGAGGCCATATCGGAAATCGATGGCGTACTTGGAGAGACTGGGTTGTTTGCCGTGATCAACAATGCCGGCATTACGTATACGTCTCCATTCGAGTTTGCGCAGCCAGATCGCGTGCAGAAAGTCGTCGACGTTAATTTGATGGCCCCATATCTCGTGACACAGGCATGCCTCCCAATGCTTCGTCGTCACAATGAGTCCAGCAGCGTAAAAGCTCGGGTGATCAATGTCGCTTCGTGGGCTGGCCAGATGGCTTCGCCATTCATCGGCTTTTACAACGCGACCAAATACGGCTTGATCGGCCTGACCGAGTCCATGTATTACGACCTTGGCCTGCTCGATATTCACGCTGTGCTTGCCGTTCCAGGCGTCACCAAGACTGCTCTCCTCGGAAAAACAACCGATGGCGCTTTGGCAAGTCTGGACTTTGCTGCGGTGGAGGATCAGGAGCTCTTTCGGCCCTACCTTGAACACTTCACATCCATGAGCGAGAGTTCAGACAATATGAGGATGCTCAGTACACCGGCTCAGGTCGCAACGAAGATAATGGCAATCATCGAAGCACGCAAGCCACGCTTTCGGTACAACCTGTCTATTGATGCCAAGGTCGTCGATGGGATCGTCGCTCGCTTGCTTCCCTTCAGGGCCAAGGCCGCAATCAACAGGCGGATGTACAGACTCGGTCAACCGCGTAGAGGGTTAGCCAAGGCCGCGCTGGCGTAGCTGCGCAGGTCGCGTACGGTCGATCAAGCGTCACCGTTTTCCGCGCGACGGTCCCAATCTTCGGGCACCCCATGGGCACTTGCGGGCACCATTCGGGCACCAAACAGTGGACACGTGCGGTATCACACGGTCACCACGGGTCAAAGAATTATCTGTACGAACACTGACCTTTGAGGTGAAGTCCTTGGAGCGGGCGACGAGAATCGAACTCGCGTTCTCAGCTTGGGAAGCTGATGTTCTGCCGCTGAACTACGCCCGCGGAGATTCCAATGATAACGCCGGAAGATTGCTATCCACCGCCGACGTGGACGGTTCAAATGAATGAAGAACGTCGTGCCCTTAGATCGATGACCGATGGTACGTTCTGGGCATGACTATTCGGGTTGTCTTGGCGGAGGACAACGCGCTCCTGCGTGAAGGCATAACTCGCCTGATAAGCAGTGACGACTATTTCGACTTGGTCGGCGTGGCGAGCGATTATCCCGAATTGATCGAACTGATCACCACACACGTGCCAGACGTCGTCGTGACGGACATACGAATGCCCCCCACTGGCAGTGACGAGGGTATTCGCGCCGCTAATTGGGTGCGCGAGAACTATCCCAAGATGGGCGTTGTCGTACTGAGTCAGTACACCGCACCGGCGTACGCGTTGGCCCTGCTCGAAGATGGTTCGGCCGGTCGTGCGTACTTGCTCAAAGAGCGCGTGGCCGGTGCGAGTGAACTTTCCCGCGCCATTCGAGTCGTCGCCGAGGGGGGCTCGGTCATCGATCCCCTGGTCGTCGATGAACTCGTGAAGGCCCGATCGCATCGCCCCAAGAGCGACCTCGACTGGTTGACCCCACGCGAGACCGAGATATTGAGTGAGATGGCCCAGGGCAAGTCCAACGGAGCGATTGCGAAGAGCCTCGGTGTCTCCGAGCGAGCGGTAGAGAAGCATTCGAACTCGATCTTCGCCAAGTTCGGCCTGTCCGAAGAACATGATTTGAATCGTCGGGTGAAGGCCGTTCTGGTCTATTTGGGTGAGAACGCGGGAGGCTAACCCCACCACCTCCCGGGGGGCACCTCACTTTTTCGTCAAGTGGGGTCGTGAAATACTTAGAGGGTGAGTGAAGCCCTCTCAGTGATGGTCGTTGATGATCAGGCGCCCTTTCTTATGGCGGCGCGGGCCGTCATCCGACGCTCTGAAGGTTTCGAACTCGTTGGCGAAGCTGAGAATGGTCTCGTCGCCATCGAACTGGCCAACGAGGTTCATCCCGACGTCGTGCTGATGGACATCAACATGCCCGAGATGGGCGGCATCGAAGCGACCAAGCGAATCGTCGAAAACCTGCCCGAGACCTTCGTGGTTCTCTGCTCGACGTACGAGATCAACGACCTGCCGCCGGACGCCAAGACCAGTGGTGCGAGGGCCTACGTGAACAAGGAGACACTGGGCGCGAAGACGCTTCGACGTCTCTGGGATCAGCGTGACGAGGTTGACTTCGCGAGTTGATCAGGCGACGGGCAGCGAACCGCGGATCGCCGTGCCGTGGCCGATCTCGGACTCCCAGCGTACGGCGCCGCCGATGGCGCCGAGACGGTCCATCATGTTGACGTAACCGTGGCCGCGCTGCGCGGTGCGAACGTCGAAGCCCGGTCCGTCGTCGCGCACCTCGAAGAGCAGGCTGCCCGACTCCTCCCAGACGCGAACGACCACGTGCGCCGACGGGGCATGTTTGCCCGCATTTTGGAGTGCCTCGAGACAACAGAAGTAGACGGCCGCTTCGACGTCGCCACCGTAGCGGCCAATGCCATTCGTCACCAGTTCGACGTCGAGCGGCGAACGGTTCGCAACGGCGCGCAGCGCCTCTTCGAGCCCGCTATCGACGAGGAGTGGCGGGTAGATGCCGTGGGCCAGTTCGCGTAGTTCCCTAATGGTGTCCTGGACCGCGACACCGAGTTCGTCGAGCATCTCGGCGGCCGCAACCGGATCTTCACTCAGCACGTCTTTGGTCAATCGCAGATTGACTGCGAGTGCGACGAGGTGTTGCTGGGCCCCGTCGTGGAGATTTCGTTCCACTCGACGACGTTCAGCGTCGCCGCTAGCGACCACGCGCGCCCGCGACGCGCGAAGTTCGTTGGCCTGTTGTCGTAGTTCGTCGAGCGTGGTCTGCAGTGCGGTGTCGAGTTGCGCGTTGTGCAGCGCCAGACCGACTTGGCGCGCGAGGTCCGAGAGCACCCGGTCGTCCTCTTCACGAAAGGCGACGGCACCTTCAACGCGGTTCACCACAATGATGCCGAGCAGCTCTCCGGCGTGGCTGATCGGTGCGACGCGCAGGGGTCCAGTGGCGCTACCGGTCACGATTGCCGGCAACCACACCGAGGCCCACGCGTTGCCCGAAACACCGGCTCGGGCAATGACGGTTCGCTCTTCGCGTGAAACCTCAATCGAACGCGTGGGCCGATCCGGCACCGAGACCGCGAGATCCAAGACGTCGCCGTTGCCCGTGAAGATCTCCGCCGACGCGAGGTTCAACGTCTTTCGAAGTGATTCCACGAGTTGCAGGAGAAGCTCGTCCATGGGAATCGCACGCGTCATGCGGCTGCCGAAGGTTCGAACGACCTCATCGGGTGCCTCTCGAGCGCCGTACGTGAAACTCGTGGCGATCCTCGCAAACCGGCCGCGTAACGCCAGTTGGGCGATCGCCGCGACCGCGGCAGCGGCCATCGCCCACCAAAGGAGATCGCGACCCGTGTGCGTGGTTGGCGCCTTGGCGAATCCGCGCACCGCGAGCAGGTACGCGCCCGCGACGATGACCACGGTGCCCAGGGCCGTGAGGAGGTGCACCAGAATCCGGTCCACGTGCGAGGCGGCGCGTGAGGCGCCGACGGCGAGGCCGAGCGGCACGACGCAGGACAGCGCGAGCAAGCTTGGCGCGACATCGAGCGGCCAATTGACAAGCGAGTGCAACGTGACCACGGTGACGGCGAGTGTGAGGGCCAGCGTCGTGGCGGCCGCGAGGGCCTGAATCATCTGGCGTCCTCGGGCGGACGCCACCAGGTAGCGAGATCGAATCGACGGCAAGGTCGAAGCGATGGCGACGACCCAACCGATCGCGAGGGGCCACACGCTCAGGGCGTGGGTGCCCGACGCGTAGACCACGCACAGTACGACTGCCACCACGTACCACGCGGTCGCGCCGAGTTGACGGCCGCGGCTCGAAAGGACGCCGTTGGTGAGGGCCGCTAAGAGATGAACGACGACGGCCATGGTGAGTAACGCGGCGATCTCGGCAACGCGGCGCGCGCCGTTGTCGACGCCCAGGCCGTGGTGGTCACTGACTCGCATGACCAGTGTGGCGACGGCGCCTCCAAAGGAGACCAATGAACACAGCAGACCGAGTTGGGGGGTGCGACCGAGCGTGGCGAGTGCCGCGACCGACCAGGAAAGCACCGCAACAGAGACGACGGCCCAGAGTGCGGTGCGACCAGCGTGGGGCGCGTCGGCGTACGAGGCTACCGTCGCGGCCAACGCCGCAATGACCACGACTCTCGCGAAGAGACGACTTCGTGTCGATCCGGCGTTGCTGCTCGAGGTTGTCACCGGAGTGGAGGCCAGCGCGCTCACCGCGTCACGGGTGCTCAGAGTGTCCCGATCGTCGTAACGGCGTCGTTCGTGACCGCCTCACCGTCGCTCAAGATTCGACCGTCGCGCATTCGAAGAACAGTGTCAGCAGCCTTCGCCACATTCGCATCGTGCGTCACGAGGATGATCGTCTGACCTTGCGCGTGGAGTCGACTCAAGAGCTCGATGACCTCTTGTCCACCGACCGAGTCGAGTGCACCGGTGGGCTCGTCAGCGAGCAAGAGTGTCGGCTCGTTCGCGAGCGCCCGCGCGATCGCGAGTCGTTGACGTTGGCCTCCGGACAACACGCCGGGCATCTCGGACGCCTTGTCGGCAATACCCAAAAGGTCCAGGAGGTCGCGGGCTCGCGACTCAGCGGACTTGCGATTCTTGCCCGCGATGATCGCGGGGAGGGCCACGTTCTCCAGGACGCTCATTCCTTCGAGGAGGTTGAAGAACTGGAACACGATGCCGATGTGCTTGCGGCGGATCAACGCGTGCGTGTCTTCGGTGCCGTCGGACATCGACTCACCGGCGACATTGATCGTGCCCTCGTCGACCTCCTCGAGGCCGGCGATGAGGTTCAGCAAGGTCGACTTGCCACAGCCCGACGGACCCATGAGCGCAATGAACGACCCTCTGTCGACGGTCAGATCGACGCCGCGCAACGCTCGAACCGGAGCGAGTTC
>Ga0182030_10011307_pt1 | contig 18023 bp, 18 predicted proteins | sample 812S3MmetaG_FD_121299 | JGI IMG/M metagenome (GOLD analysis project Ga0182030, IMG submission 121299) | Permafrost microbial communities from Stordalen Mire, Sweden - 812S3M metaG (Illumina Assembly) | ecosystem: Environmental > Terrestrial > Soil > Wetlands > Permafrost | place: Sweden...
ACCGGTTGCCAGATTCACCTTCGTGACGTCGCCGGGAATGTTGAGCGTCAGATAGGCGAACTGGCCGTTGGGGCTCAGCACGACCGTGCGCGGGTTCGAGCCGACGAAGATCTGGCCGACCTCACGCAGGGTGTTGAGGCTCACCCGCACCAGGACGTCGCCGCCCATGATGGCGACGTAGGCGAAACGGGACTGGGGATCGATCGCGATGCCGCGAGGCGTGCCGGGCATGGGGAGCGTGGCGACGACGCGGTGAGCGGCGACGCTGATTATCGACAGTGTCCACGAACACCAGTTGGTCACGAGCACGTACCTGTCGTCGGGGGAGACCGCCACGTACTTGGGGACGAGCCCGACCTGGATCACCTGATCGATCGAGAGTGACGTCGTGTTGATGCGATACACGTAGTCCGGCGTGTCGCCCGCGGCCCGGGCACTGGAGGGAGTGCAGGTGTCCTCACCCTCGGGTCCCTGGCCGCGGCCGAACATGGAGTAGTTCGACACGTAGAAATATTTCTTGTCCGGCGTGAAGGCTCCCTCGACCGGGGCTCCTTCGATCGTGCCACCCTCGAGCCCGAAATTATGGAGGTTGATCGTGGTGGGGATGGTCTTGATCAGGCCGCCGTTTCGAGCATTGAAGACCGAGACGGTGCGGCGGTAGATCATGTTCTGGGCGAAGACCAATCCCGTGCCGGACGCGTCCACTGATTTAGGAGTGATCTCGTCCGAGGAATACTGGCCGATCTGCACGAGTCGCAATTGGTCGGCGGGGATCTGGGGAATCGTCGTGGTGGTGGTTGAGGTCGTCGACGTCGTGGACGACGAAGTGGATGACGTCGACGTGGTGGTGTCGGTGGTGGGAGCGTTATCGGCGTGGCCGTCGGGCGCTTCTCGAACCAGGATCACGTTCGCCACCATGATCACCACCACGGCGGTGAAGACAAGAGCCACCGATTTCCGACGGGCGAGACGAGCACGCGCGGGACGGGGCGTCATGGCCCCACGGTAATACTCGAACAGACGATCAGCGGGCCGTGATGACCCGTGGGGACTCGCAGATCAGCCCTCTTCGACGGAGCGTGTCAGCTCGACGGTTCGGTGAAACTGAACATCCAGCGGATGCCGAAGCGGTCCAGGCACACGCCCCAATAGGCGCCCCAGGGCATGTCCTGCATCTCCGCCTTTTCGCCTCCGCCATTCGAGAGCGCCGCGAAAAGCCGATCAGCTTCCTCGCGGCTGTCGAGCTCGAGGCTGATGGTCGTGTTATTGCCGATCCTCACCTCATGTCCCATTGATTCGAGCATGTCGGTGCCCATGATGACGTGGCCGGCAAGTATCGGCAGTTCGACGTGCAGGACCTCGTGGCTCTCCTTCTCGCTGAGCGCGGGCATGTTGGGATCGGCGGGCATGTCGCTGAATCGGATCAGCGGTGAGGAGAATTGGGTGCCGAAAACGGAGCCGTAAAAGTTGAAGGCCTCTTCGGTAGTACCCATGAAATTGAGATACGTGTTTACTCGGCTCATACGGCTCCTTTGCTGGATTCCTGCACCGTACTACTCGTAGTGTCAAGATTCGAATTGTTTTCTGGATCGACGAAGCGTCAAGTACGCGAATGAAGGTGTTCGTCGACAGGCCCTCGCGACGAATGGCGTGTCAGCGGCGAGCGAACCAGGGAATGACCGGAGAGGTCCGCCGCTGGTACTCGGCATACTCGGGGTAGCGCGACAGCGTGATCTTCTCGGTGAACGAGGTTGAGCCGATGAAGAGCAACGTCAGAAGGACCGCTCCGATGACCGTCCACTGCAGCAGCGACCGCGCCGCTACGACGCCCATGACGAAGAGGACCCACCACTGCGCCAACTCAAAGAAGTAATTGGGGTGTCGCGAGTATCGAAAGAGGCCCGACTGGAGGAACTGAGATGGCGGCGTGGTGCCGGCGACAAGTTGGGCGCGCTTCGACGACTGAAAGGCCCACTGCTGATTGTCGGCGATCGTCTCGCCAAGCGTGAAACTGAGGAAGAGAACGGCGAGCAGCGCGTCGACGATGCCGTAGGGGCTTCCTCGGTGTTCGTACGCCGTGTAGGCGGGGAGCGAGATGATCACGAGGATGATGTTCTGGTAGAGAACGATGAAGAAGAAGTTGAACAGTTGGAACTGCCACGCCTTCATTCGCGATCGCAGGATGGGCCATCGGTAATCCTCGGCGCCGGAGTAGCCGCCTTTGCGCGCGAGATTGAAGGTCAGTCGCGCACCCCAGATGGTTACGACCGCGGCCATGACGTTCAGTCGAACGTTGTGAAGACCCGCCCAGCCGGCGAAGACCCAGAGGTACACCGCGGGCATCACCGACCAAAGTCGGTCGACCCAGGACGTGTCACCCGTAAGGAGCGAGGCAACCCAAGAGAAGGCGCACGCAACGAGTGCCACGAAAAGTACGAGTTCGAGGGGCTTCACCGAAACGAGCGTACCGCGACGGCAAAGCAGTGCCGTATCGAAGGTCTTGCCTCATGGTGGTGCGTGAGAAGTGATTGGCGGTTTTCAGTCGACGACGAAACGAGCAGTGAACGTGCCGTGAAGAGGAGTTTGCACTTGAGTATCACACGTCGTTATGAGCGCCGATTGAACCTACGTCGTGTGCTGGTCCTCTTCGTGTTCGCTCGACGAGGCCACGTCGTTGCGCTTCCCACGTGGTTGGAAGAGACCTAGTCCGAGCAGGGCCAGAATCACGATGAGTGCACCGGGGACGACAAAGAACCATGTGAAGAGGTTGAAGTTGGGCAGGCTGTCGACCTTCGCGTAGTTCGTGACGTTTGCCTTCATCGTCGACACGAGCGGGGCGTAGTGCTGAAGCCCCGGAGGGACCCGCGTGAAGACCGGTACCAGTTGAGGAAAGCTTGAGAGGAGTTGAGCGAACGCGGGGTACTTCGAGCCCAAGAACTGCTCAACCTGAGCTGGCGACAAGTGAAGCGCCGCGCCCAGGCCCGTGACGAGCGACGGGATCTCTCCTGCGGCGACGATGCCTCCCTGGGCGACCGGCTTCAATGCGAGGAAGGTGTTGTTGTAAAGGCTGACCGTTTCTTTGACACTGGCCGGCTGCATAATCGGGTGAAAGTTATTCAGCATGTCCTGGCCAGCACTGCCCTTCGAGGGCAGCGAGATGGCGAACGGGGCGATGATGAGGACGATACCCACGATCAAAATGGGCCAGTAATACGCTCTGCGGGTCACAATGCTCTCCTTATTTGTCGGTCACTTGAGCAAACCGGCCAAGTCCTTTCAACCGTCTGCTGGTGCCTGCTATGGTAATCCATTAATCCGATGGAATTAATCATCTATCGGTAAAACTAGCGCAGAGCCGCTGTCAACGACAAAGGAGAGGTTGTTTATGTCAGTTCTTCTCGAAGTATTAGCAGCCAACAAGAACTACGTCGCAGAATTTGGCGACCGGGGTCACTTGGCGCTCCCTCCGGCGCGTCAGTTCGCGATTCTGACGTGCATGGATGCTCGTTTGGATCCCGCCAAATACGCCGGTCTTTCTGAAGGGGACGCGCACGTCATCCGAAACGCGGGCGGCAGGGCGAGCGATGACGCGATCCGCTCCCTCGTGATCTCGTACAAATTGCTAGGAACCAAGGAGTGGTTCGTCATCCACCACAGCGACTGTGGCATGGAGTTCTTCAGCGACGACGTCATCCGCGGGCTATTGAGCAACAGCCTGGAGACCGCCGCCCTCGGTGCCGACGGGTTTTACGACGTGGGTCACGGTCCGGGCTCCAAGGAGGGCGACTTCATTGATTGGTTGACGATCTCGCACACTGAGCACGCCGTTACCGAGGACGTGCAGCGCATTCGACGCCATCCGCTGGTCCCCAAGAGCATTCCAATTTATGGTTTCGTCTATGACGTCAAGACGGGATCTTTGGTCGAAGTACCGGAAGCGACGAAGGCGGGCGCCGCGTCATAGAAAGAACCACGTGCCTTCCCTATTCGATTCCATGGCACGCGACTCGTTGCGTTCAGGATTGGCCATCACGTTCCGCGATGTGTCCTCGGGACCAATGTCAACGAAAATGGTGCCGAGCTCGATGGGCGGTTCACCTCGCTTGAGTGACTGAGAGATATTCGCGAGGTGAGATTCATTCCGTCCGCGCACCTACCGGTACGAGGCCCGATATCCATTCGCACTACATCGAGTTTCGAGCGTCGAATTTCGACGAGTCATTCCGCCGGATGAACATTTACTCGACTCTGCGAACTCCGTCCACTTGAACATCGCTCGGCTTGGCCTCATGTTTGTTGCCATTTCGTCGGCCGAAATCTATTGAAATCGCGTCGCATGCGGATAACACTCGCACGTGAGTTATGAGAATTTTTGCCTGAGGAACCGTATTGACTTGACAATACCTGACTAATTCCATTATTATTGTAGAAATTGCAGATTGCAAGGGAACTTCCCTCCAGAAAGGCCACTTTTTATGACGTTTCGCCCCTCTCCATTCCGCCGCCTACCTTCACTCGTCCTCACCTGCACGTTGGTGTGCTCGTCTGTGGGAGCGGCCTTGGTCAACGTGTCAAACGCCGCGGCCGCCTCGAAGTCCAAGAGCGCCGAAGTGACGACGCTTCGCTACGAGCCTTTTCCTACCATCCTGAACTTTCCTGAATTGGCGGAGAGTCTGGGTTATCTCAAGGGCCTCAAACTCGATGTCGTCGGTGAGGATCAAAACGGCCCACAAGAGATTGAAGCGTTGGCGGCTGGCGACCTTGATTTCGCGGCCTCGTTCAATGGCGGCATCATCTCCGCCGTGGCGGCCGGAGTGAAGATCAAGTCGGTCATCGACTATCTCGGCGACGATGGCCTGGCCGCAGGAGGGATTTACGTTCCTACCAACAGCCCTATTACTTCGGCGAGTCAACTGGTGGGAAAGACAGTGGCCTATAGCCCGGGCACTCTCGCCGGTTCGACGGTAGACACATACCTGGAGGACAACAGCATCAGCCCGTCTTCGGTCACGACGGTGTCGCTCACCGGCCTTTCGGAGATCGCCTCGCTTTCTCAGGGCACGGTGAGCGCCGGCTATCTCGTGGGCACGGCCATCGCCCAGGCGCAGAGTCAGACGTCGTTGCGCGCCCTCGTATCTGAGAACACCCTCTATGGGCTCATCGGAACCTGCGGCATTGTCTTTACCGACTCCTTCATTAAGGCCAACCCGGATACCGTGAAGGAGTTCGTCGCCGGCGTGGCCAAGGCGATTGTCTGGGCGCAAAACCACAGCACCACCCAGGTGATCAATAAGTACGTCGCTTGGTTGACTGTGCAGGGTCGAACGAGCGACGCCACTGCCTTCGCCTTCTGGAAGGCGGACGGTCTTTCGAGGAAGGGCGGCGTCATCAGTTCCGCGGACTTCAGACCCTTCGCGACGTGGCTGCAGAAGACGGGTGAGATTCAGCCGGGCCAGGTAGAACTCAAGTCGGTCTACACCAATGAGTTCAACCCCTACGCCCAATCGTGACGGTGAAGATCCAATTGCGGGGCGTGACGAGGGAGTTCGACGTTCGCCCCACGGGTAAGAACAAACGATCGACGCAGGTCTTCACGGCTCTCAGTGACATCAACCTCGACGTGCGCTCAGGGGAGTTCTTGGTGGTCGTGGGCCCGAGCGGTTGTGGCAAGTCCACCTTGCTCGATCTTTTGGCGGGCCTCACGACCCCGTCGGCGGGCGAGATTCTGATCGATGGAAAACCGGTAGACGGTCCAGGCCTTGATCGGGCCATTGTCTTTCAGCAGTACGCCCTCTTTCCCTGGCGAACTGCCAGAGCCAACGTCGAGTTCGGACTCGAAGCGCAGGGTAAGACTCGTTCTACGAGATCAGAAAGAAGGGCTAGGGCGCAGGAGTACCTCTCACTGGTGGGTCTCGACGGCTTCGAAGGGCGCTATCCCCACGAACTGTCAGGCGGCATGAAACAACGTGTGGCCATCGCGCGCAGCCTGGCCTACGAGCCCGACATCCTTTTGCTTGATGAGCCGTTCGCCGCGTTGGACGCGCAGACCCGCGAGTCGCTCCAGGACGAGCTACTTCGGATCTGGAGGCACACCGGCAAGACGATCGTCTTCATCACGCACGGTATCGACGAGGCGGTCTACCTCGGTCAACGTGTCGTGGTCATGACATCACGCCCCGGGCGAATACGGTCCATCATCGACATTCCCGATTTTGACGCTTCACCCGACGAGGACGTTCGATCAGGCGTCGAATTCGTCAAGTACCGACACGAGATCTGGAAACTCATGCGCGAGGACAATTCACTGGATGCGCCAGCGCGCTCACGCGGGGCTGACACTTCGTCGTTGGAATCGATTCGTCACACCTTGGGCGACGTATGGGAGTCCCAAAGCGACGACCTCGTGAGGGCGCGTCGATGACCACCTACGCGCAAGTGCCAACGGTGCTCGCTGAACCTGTCACGCACCACGTCGAAACCTCCAGGTTCTCTCTCAAGACGGTGTTGGGATCCACCTTCAAGAACACGGCCGTACTCGTGGTCTTTTTCGGCTTATGGCAGATACTGCCGAAGATGGGGGTCATAAACGCAACATTCGTCCCGCCCTTTTCCAGGGTCGTCGCGGCCTGGTGGGGACTGCTCAGAAATGGGGAACTACTGAGCGCCGTAGGCGCGAGCTTGGAGCGCTCGATGACCGGATTCGGTTTAGCCCTGATCATCTTCATCCCCTTGGGTCTCTTGATCGGTTGGTATCGAAAGCTCGGAGTCTTCCTCAACCCTTTGCTCGAGCTCTGTCGCAACACCGCTGCCCTCGCGCTGATTCCGGTCTTCATTCTCACCTTGGGTATTGGTCAAGTCTCCAAGATCTCCGTCATCCTTTACGCCTGCGCGTGGCCGGTGCTGCTCAACACGATCAGCGGCGTGCGAAGCGTTGACCCGTTACTCGTGAAGTCCGCTCGATCCATGGGACTTAGACCACTCCGACTCTTTCAAAAGGTCTTCCTGCCAGCCGCTTTACCGACTATATTCACCGGAATACGCCTTGCGGGGGCGACGTCGATCCTGGTGCTGTTGGCGGCCGAATTGCAGGGCGCCACCAATGGCCTGGGATTTCTCATCAACGTGTCCGAGACGAACTTCCAGATCCCCCAGATGTATGCCGGCATACTCACCATCTCGATCATCGGACTGAGCTTCAACATGATCTTGGTTCGTCTGGAACGGCATTTTTCCAAGTGGAGGGGCTCGACGAACTCCTGAGTTACTTCTTGACATCCGGATCGCCCTCGCATCAACGATGTAGCTGTCTTACGCAGTACCGAGAACCTCAAGTTGAGGAAGAGAAAGGAAAGTAACCATGGCAACAGTTATAGATTTCCGGGTTCGACCGGGTACCAAGAAGGTGTTAGAAGCAATGTCTCCGGACGGGAAGGTACCTAAGGGGACCAACCGTTGGGGTCATCAAAGTCCTGAAGCAACGTCGCTGGACGACTTCGTGAAATCGCTCGACGCGCACGGGATCGACAAGATTGTCTTCACCGGTCGCCAGCGTTTTCTTGACGGGAAGAACGGCGGCCTCGACAATGACTACATCGCCGAGACCGTGCGCCAGCACCCCAAGCGCATCATCGGCTTTGCCAGCGCCGACCCGGCCACCGGGGTGAGGGAATCGGTGCGCGAGATTCACCGTGGCCTCGAGGAGCTCGGTCTCAAAGGGATCGCGGTCGACCCGTTCCTGCGCAACCTGCAGGCCGATGACCGCAAGCTGTATCCGCTCTACGAGGTCGCCACCGAACTGGGATTGCCCGCGGTCATCACCGTCGGCCCACTCGTCGGACAACACTGGAGCGATCCCGTCGCGATCGATCACGTGGCCGAGGACTTTCCAACCCTCAAGATCCTCTTGTCGCACGGCTGCTACCCCCAAGTCACCGAACTGATCGGTCTGGCGTATCGGAGGAAGAACGTCTACTTGGAGCCCTCGCTCTACTTCGCGCTTCCTGGCGCCGACATTTTCATCGAGGCGGCTAAGACGATTCTCCACGACCAGGTCATTTGGGCTAGCGCCTTCCCCTTCGCACCGTTGGACATCAAGGATGAGTTCATCAAGACCTACGACTTGTCAGGAAACCTGTTGGACAAGATCTTGGGTGGCAACGCGGCCTCCTTCCTTGGGTTGTAGAAGTCGACATCGCACATATTGCATCGCGAGAAGGATGACATGTCGAACGACGAGATAAACGAGGTCAGCCCTCCTAAATTGGCGCTGGGTCTCCACAATTGGGCCATCGAGGATCCGGGAAGTTGGCGCCATCTCTTCGATCGTGCGATCGCGGCCGACCGGGCCGGTGTCGATCAGATCGTGGTGTCGGACCATGTCGTGTTCGGCGAGAATCTTGAAGCGTACGCCAGGAGTGAACTCGGTGGTCGAGACGGCGGTAAGCAGCCAACTGGTCCCGACGGCCAGTGGCTCGAGCCCTTGACGGTCCTGTCGGTGATCGCCGGCATGACTTCAAGGATCCGTCTCTCCACCGGGATCCTGTTGGCGGCGCTGCGACGGCCGGTCGTGCTGGCCAAGACCACCGCCACCCTCGACGTGTTGAGCGGAGGCCGCCTCGATCTCGGCGTGGGCATCGGGTGGCAGAAGGAAGAATACGAGGCCGCGGGCCTGTCGTTCAAGGACCGTGGCCGACTACTGGACCACACCCTCGCGGTGTGCCAGGTCCTCTGGCGAAACAGTCCGGCGCGATTTGACTCTGATGACCTGCACTTCGACAGAATTCACTGCATTCCCCATCCAGTGAATCCTGACGGCGTACCGGTCTGGGTCAGTGGCACCATCAACGATCGCGTGCTGAAGCGCGTCGTACGTTTCGGCAGTGGTTGGATCCCGTGGGGTCCCTTGACCAATGACCCAACGCCCGGGATCGGACCCCTCCGTAGGGCGCTGTTGTTGGCCGGACGCGACCCCACGGGATTCAGTATTAGGGCCAATTTGGCGGTGGAAACCACGTCGGACGGTCGTATTGATTTGGCCAAGACCCTCCGTCCGGTTCCACGATTGGCCGATGCCGGTGTCACGCACTTTCAACTGTCGCCACCGCTTCCGAGTGACTTCGACGACCTCTACGACTGTCTTTTGGACGTCGTCGCGAGCTTTCGTACGGTGACCGATCAGTTTCAAAGGACTGTGCCGGCCTTTCCCAATTGAAGTAACGACGTAGACGACGAAAGGATTCGATGAAGTTCGGTATGTTTCTTCCCCAACGCGAGATTGGTCATGATTTTCAAAACGTGATCGACTTCGTGGGTGTGACGGAAAATGCGGGTTTCGATTTTCTCCAGGCCACTGATCACGTTCTCGGCGCGGATACGGCAACGCGGCCTCATTGGGACGGTGCCTATGACCTGAACGACCTGTTCCACGAGCAGTTGGTCCTCTTTGGCTACTTGGCGGCCATAACTGATCTCGAACTCGTCACCGCGGTGCTCATCCTTCCCCAACGTCAAACTGCATTGGTGGCTAAACAGGCGGCCCAGATCGACATCGTGTCTGGCGGACGCTTCCGCCTCGGCGTTGGTGTCGGCTGGAACGCGGTGGAATACGAGGCGCTCGGCATCGACTTCTACACCCGCGGCGCGCGATGCGAGGAACAGATCGAAGTGCTGCGACGACTGTGGACCGAGGAGTCCGTGGACTTTGCCGGACGCTTTCATCGAATCGACCGCGCCGGTATCCTGCCTCGTCCCATCCAGCGACCGATTCCGATCTGGATCGGCGGTGGGCAGACGACACGTGTCCTCTCTCGCATAGGACGACTGGGCGATGGTTGGCTTGCGGGCGGGCCGCCCGGCGAGACAAATGATCGAGCCTGGGCTGTGATCCGTGAAGCCGCGCGAGAGGCGGGGCGGGAGGAACTGCCGGGCCTGCAACTAGGTCTTCGGATACCGGGCCATGACCTCAGTGAGTTCGAACGTCAAGTCGAGGCCTGCGAGCGCTCCGGCGCCACCCACGTCTCCATTCGATGTGACAACCCGACGGATCCGAACGACCCCATTCGCTCTCTCGATCACTACTTGGAGGTAGTCGTCTCGGCGGCGCGGGTGCTCGCCGAGCGCTTGGGGTCGCCAAAGAAGTTGACGTCCCATGCCCAGTGATCAGGGCATCAGCGGCGCTCTTCGATGGGCACTCCTGCTTCTCGCATTGGCGTTCATGACCTAGCCATTGCCCCGCGTCACGAGGCACTCACCAGGATCATGCGACCCTCGGGGTTGTTCGAACAGCGGTAAGCAGTTTGGCGCAATGCCAACTTCCCTTTCTGTGCGTGGTTTCGATAGTTCACTGTTGCGGGACGCTGGGCCAACTGCACAGGCTTGTGGGCGAGTCGGCACCCTTCGACGAGATTGACATTGTCAGGCCGCCTTACACGGGGTCCAAGAGCGTGGTGACGATCGGCTCGTCTTTCACCCGCTTTCCCAAGACCGGCACCGCCTATCCTCGGCAGTTGCGGACGTAGGGGATGGTCAACGGCGGACGATTTCAATTCATTCGACTTATGATTCGACGGACGAAGCAATTCCCCGACGTGCAAAAGAAGGAGAAGCAAATGATTCTTGATCTCTTCCGCCTCGATGGGAAGGTTGCCATCGTTACTGGAGCCGGACGGGGTATTGGAGCCGCCAGTGCGCTGGCGCTGGCGCAGTGTGGTGCGGACGTGGTGATCGTCTCGCGCACACAGCGCGATCTCGACGTTGTCGTCAGTCAAATCGAATCGACTGGCCAACGGGCGATAAGCGTCGCGGGCGACGTCGCCGATCTCGAGGTCGTTCGCTCTCTCGTGGCGATAGCTAGAGAAGAATTTGGACGGCTCGACGTGATCGTGAACAACGCCGGGGGTGCCATTCCTCTTCCCTTCATTGACACGACTCCGGAGTACCTTGAAGAGGCGTTTCACTTCAATGTCACGAGTGCTCATGCACTCAATCTCGTCGGCGTGCCCCTGATGTTGGAAAATGACGGAGGGTCCATCATCAATATTTCGTCGGTGATGGGACGAGTGGCTGGACGAGGTTACGGTGCCTACGGGACGGTCAAGGCCGCCCTCTCGCACTACACCAGGCTCGTGTCAAAGGACCTGGCGCCCAGGATTCGCGTGAACGCAATCGCCGCTGGCTCGACGGCCACGTCAGCGCTCGAGATCGTGACCTCGACACCCGAGCTCAAGTCGATGATGGAGGAGCTCACGCCATTGCACCGGATTGCCGATCCTGAGGAGATTGCCGCGGGTGTTGTCTACTTGGCCTCGCCGGCGGGAGCATTCCTCACCGGAAAGGTGCTGGAGATCGACGGCGGGACCGACATCCCCAGTCTTGATTTCTCATTGCCCGACCTCTAAGCGTCGCGCAGTGGCTGAGCGAAGGCGTGAGAAAGGAAAGACTCGCCGCGACGTTGACTTCTAACTATGCACCTGTTCCGCCGTCGGGTAGTCGAGGTAGCCACGCTCGTCCCCGCCGTAGAAGGTTGACCGGTCCGCGACGTTAAGCGGCACGCCGCTCCTAAGGCGTTCGACCAAGTCGGGATTGGCGAGCGCCGGTGTCCCGACGGTAATGACGTCGCATAGATTCGCCTCGAGGTCACGGATTCGTGTTTTAAGGTCCGCGTCACTGCGATTGAGAAAGAGCACGCCCGGCCAGTTCGCCCTGATGAGTTTCAATAGGTCCTCGTTACCCTTGTGGCCGACGTTGAGATAGGCGAGACCTAGCGGCGAGAGCGCGCGCAAGAGGACTTGGTAGATGACCTCCGCGTCATCCTCGACGATGTCGTTGAGTGGATTGCCGGGCGAGATGATTACTCCAGTGCGATCAGCGCCGATCTCCTCGGACACGGCACGAATGAGTTCGAATGCGAAACGGATGCGTCGCAGGGGCGAACCGCCGTAGAGGTCGTGGCGGAGGTTGGCGTTTCTGGAGAGGAATTGATGGGCGAGGTAGCCGTTGGCGGCGTGGACCTCGACGCCATCCGCGCCCGCTTCGATTGCCGCCGAGGCGGCGCGTCGATGGTCGTCGATGGTCGTCCAAATTTGTCGCTTGGTCAGTTCTCGTGGTTCGGGCATCGTCAGTGCTCCGCTTGAGGTGAACATCACGCCTGACGGCCGCACGGCGGAAGGTGCCACAGGTGTACGCCCGTGAGGGGTATTAAGCGGATGCGCGATCCGTCCAGTGTGCATTAGTTGCACGACGATCCGCCCTCCGGCCTCGTGCACCGCGTCGGTCACGAGTCGCCACCCCGCGACGTGGTCGTCCCGGTAGATGCCGGGAGTGAGCGCGTAACCTTGCCCATCGTCGCAAGGTTGGGTGCCTTCGCTGATGATGAGCGCCATGGAAGCGCGCTGAGCGTAGTACCTCGCGTTCATCGCGGTGGGCACGCCGTCGAGCGTCGATCTGGCACGGGTCATAGGTGCCATGACGAGGCGATGGGGCAGGTGCAGGGCACCGACCTGAAGGGGCGACCACAAGATTGATGTCACGGCATTTTCCACTTCGGGCACTCTTTCAATATATCCTACTATTTCTATTGATATGATGGAAATAGTCAGGTATTGTCTTCACTCATGACTATATCCGCTCAAAACAAAGGCGCCTTGATGCGTTTGTCGCGCTGGAGCTTCGGATCTCGTCACGGCGACCTACGTCTCGGCGTCGGGACGGGGGTGCGAGATGACGGCAGATCGCAGAATCCAACCGAATTTCATGATTGACAAGAACGAAGAAACCAACAAGGAGGATCAACGATGACGAGGCAACTACATCTGAACGCGTTCCTTATGGGCACCGGACACCACGAAGCGTCGTGGCGACTGCCCGAAAGCGACCCGGCGGCGACGACGAGCATCGAGCACTTTCAGCGATTGGCTCAAATCGCCGAACGAGGGACGTTCGACTCGTTGTTCCTCGCTGATGTTCCGGTGATTTTCGGCACTCCCGCGCAGCGACCCTCTGGCGTGATTGAACCGTTGACCTTGCTCACGGCTTTGGCCATGGTGACCGAGCACGTGGGCCTCATCGCCACGGCATCGACGTCGTACAACTCGCCCTACAACCTCGCGAGGCGCTTCTCCGCACTCGACCACGTCAGCAACGGACGCGCTGGATGGAACATCGTGACGACGGCTGGCGTGGAGGCGGCGCGCAACTACGGCGTGGATGAGCAGCCGCTTCATGCCGAGCGCTACGCCCGAGCGGCTGAGTTCATCGACGTCACACTCAAGCTCTGGGACAGTTGGGAAGACGACGTCGTCATCGCCGACAAAGAATCCGGCGTCTGGGGCGACAACCAGAAGATTCACCCGGCCGATCATCGAGGAAAGTACTTCTCGGTTGCGGGGGCGTTGAACAGCCCCCGTTCTCCCCAGGCCTATCCGCTCCTCGTGCAGGCTGGCTCATCAGACGATGGCAAAGACCTCGCGGCGAGATACGCCGAAGCGGTATTTACCGCTCAGCAGACGCTGGGTGACGCGCAGGCGTTCTACAGCGACTTGAAGTCGCGAACCCATCGAGAGGGACGTGACCCCAGCACGATCAAGATCCTCCCGGGCATCGTTCCGGTGCTCGGCAGCACCGAGCGGGAAGCCAAGGAAAGGGAGAGCGAACTTGAGGCGCATATCGTGCACGAACACGCCCAGCGCATGTTGTCGGGACTGCTGCGGGTCCCCGTCGAAGAGCTTGAACTCGACAGCCTGTTGCCGGAGAACCTGCCCGCCGAGAGTGAGATCGAGGACTCCAAGAGCCGCTACTCGCTCATCGTAGAACTAGGCCGGCGAGAAAAACTCACCGTCCGCCAGCTCATTGGCCGCTTGGGTGGCGGCAGGGGTCACTTCACGTTTACGGGCACGCCCGATCAAGTCGCCGACACGATTGAGGAATGGTTCAACAACGGGGCGGCTGACGGTTTCAACATCATGCCGCCGCTGCTGCCATCAGGTCTCGAACTCTTCGTCGAGCACGTGGTGCCGATCCTTCGCGCTCGTGGGCTCTTCCGTCACGAGTACACCGGGCGGACCTTGCGCGACCACTACGGGCTGTCGCGACCAGTCAATCAGAATGATCGTCGGGTCAGCGAGAGTGTCGCCGTATGACCAACACTTTGCGATCGGGGGCGTTGAATCATCGACTGCAGCAGCGCGCTGACGGCGCGGCGTGCCACGGCAGTTCTCGAAGGGTTCTGCGACACTCCTCCTCTCTATCGAGGTGTTGACGCGCGAGGGCGCAACAGGTTGCGGGGCCGAAGTGGAAAGGAGAGGAGAAAAAGAATGACAATGCTTGTCAATGATGTAAAGCTAGACGTGGAAAAACTGTCGGGCTCGATCGGTACGGTGATCCACAAAGCGCAACCACGCGATCTCGATGACGCGACCGTTGCGGCGATTCGTGAAGTGCGGCTGACGCGTGAGGTGGTGTTTTTCCCTGGACACTTCGTTGACGCGCATTCGCACTTCGCTTTCGGAGTTTCGACCGCCGTGAGAGCGACGTCCTGTTGAACTTCCTCTGCGAGCACTTTGTTCGGCCGGAGTTCAACGTGAGATATCACTGGATGGCGGGCGACGTCGGATTCTGGGACAACCGCTCGACACAGCACGCTGTGGTCGGCGACTTCGGCACGCAGCATCGGGTCATCCAGCGCGTGACCTTGCAAGGCGACCAGCAAATCTGACGAGGACGTGGGTGGGTTCTGGTTTAAGAGTGATGGCACCAGAACCCACCCGCGATCCAGGCCCGCTGATCGACCCGGGCGAAGTCTCGAAATGGTGCGAGGGCGACACCTCGACGTTCAGATTCGATGGCGAGCCCTCGTTAGGTCCACTCGATACCCGGCGCTGGAGCTCTTCAACGGTGTCCCCTCCGAAAGGTAGTGGGGCCATGCTCTGGTTTCGTGTCCCTGAGGAGGTTGTCCGTCGGCGCGGATCACCCGCCACCACGGCGTATCTGATCCGTAGCGCGACATGATCAGCCCCACGGCTCGCGCTCCTCGAGAGCCCAGCGCGGCCGCCACGCCCCCGTAGGTCATGACACGCCCGGGAGGTATTGCGTTGACGATTTCGAGGACGTGATCGATGAAGTCGGTCTCTGATGAGTGTTCGCTTCTCGGGTCCGTCTCCTCCACGTCGACATTCTCTCAGGAGTCGTCCAGCGCGGTAGGGCCTGCGGCGACTCGCCGACTAATAGTCCTCTTCGTGGTGTTCGCTGAGGCGAAGTACCAGCAGGCCGAGGAGAAGGAAGACGACGACGCCCACGCCCACACCCAGCGAGATGAGCGTGTCGTTGAAATTCGACTGCGCCAGGGAGCTACCAAGCGTGAGATGCGCGGAGGCGCTCAGAATGTCTCGGACGCCGGCGAGAATGCCGATTATGAGGAAAGGTCGAACGGGAAAGACCGACGCCCGCAGATGCCCGAACACCGTGTGTGCGATGTCGAGCAGGATGATGACCACCAAGATGCCGTCGATTGCGGCCACGACTGATTGAGGGAACGCTCCCCAATGACTGAGGAAGTCGACGATGGTGCGAACCAGGACGATACCGGCGACGAGCAGGAGGCTCGCCACGATCGCGTATTCAATCGCAACGATCGCCCATTTGACCACCGCGTCAGTCGCAAAGACCGGCTTCTTCTTCTCGTTGGTCGTGTCGGTCATCACCACGAACGTTAGCGGCAGCCCCATCGCCTGAGAATGCAAAATTAGTGACACATGTCACATGAACCGCGTTCGCGCAGCGATTTATGAAGATTCTCAGCCGTCGGTGCGACAACGGATGAACGGGACCTCCGAGCAGCGGGTGTAACTATGGGAGGGTGCAACGGGGAAAGTTGGCGCTCGCCTTGGCCTGTGTCGCAATGACCATGGTGATGACGGCGCCGCCTCTGGGTGCCAGTGCATCATCCTCACTGCCCGTCGGTGCCCCGTGTGGTTCACCGGGCAGCGAGAACTACGACCACGTGGTGTGGATCCTCCTGGAGAACGTCGGTTATTCCGTCGTGAGTTCGCCGAGTGCTCCGTACCTCAATAGCTTGGTGGCCGCGTGCGGACTGGCCACCAATGACGACGCGGTGTCGCATCCGAGTCTGCCGAACTACATCGCGCTGACCTCGGGCTCCACCCAGGGCATTATCGACGACGGTGAGCCGAGCGCGCATCCGCTTTCGGTACCCTCCATCTTTTCTCAACTCGGTAATCGATGGAGGGCGTTGGTGGAGTCGATGCCGTCGAGTTGCGATCGCGTCACGAGCGGCAGCTACGCTGCTCGACACAATCCTGCGGTGTACTACCGCTCGATTGCCGCCGCGTGCGATCGCAACGACGTACCTCTTTCATTGCCGCTCAACCTCTCAGCCAACTTCACTTTCATCACTCCCAACATCTGCAATGACATGCACAGCTGCGCGGTATCCGTCGGCGACACTTGGCTGCGCAAAATGGTCCCTCTGATCCTCGAGAGCCCCGAGTACCAATCGCGGTCGTTGGTGCTCTTCATCACCTTCGACGAAAATGACTCCCAGGCGTCCAACAGGGTGCCGACGCTGGTGATCGCACCGTCGGTGCCAAGCGGTGAGCGAGTCGCCATCGCCTTCACGCACTATTCGCTCCTTCGCACGACCGAGTCACTGCTGCACATCGGACTTCTCGGTGGCGCACGCAGCGCACATTCGATGGTCGCGCCCTTCCACCTGTAGCCTCGCGACCGAGCTCATTCCGGTTCTCGCGGCGCGATGACGTCGGTGCCGAGGACTAAGGGAACGTTGCATCGTTTTCCAGTTCCTGAGGGTGGCGTCAGGGTATACCCCGATGGTGAACGTGAACGGTGCTTCCTACGATTACCAAATGGTCCGACCATTGAGTGGCGTCAAAGTGGCTGTCCGAGGTCGTCGGGCTCCGAGTGCCCCGATCGTCGATGTGCGCAACCGAGAGCAATGAAAGTGTCGAAGGCGCAACGACGGTGGTTGGTGCACCTCGCGTTGATCCTGAGCGTGATTGTCTCGTTGGCCTTTGAATTCGTCTTGACGATTCACATTGTCTTTGGACTGATCTTCACCGCGTTCGTCATCGTTCACTTGACGCAGCGTCGGCGAACGTCAGGTCGACTCGTGCGCCGCCTGCTTGACGTGAAGGCCCTCGGTCAGCCTCAGGGGCGATTGGCGATGGCCGATCTCCTCCTGCTCGTGCTCACCATTGGAATGCTGGCATCGGGGTTCTGGGACTGGTCGCTGGGCCACCCGACCCGGATTCGTTACCACGCGTTGGTCGGCGTTGGACTCGCCGTCTTGCTGTTGGTTCACTCCGTCACCAGGCGCAAGAGGCTACGCACGTCAAGAGTACGTTGACGACAAACGGCTAAGGCGAGGCGGAATCCAGAAGTTCCCAGAGGAGTCGCTCGACGAGACGTTGTATCTCGTCTCGTATGAGACGGACCTCGTCGACGCCTCTGCCCGCGGGGTCGACGAGGTCCCAGTCCAGGTAACGCTTCCCGGGGTAGACCGGGCAGGCGTCGCCGCAGCCCATGGTGACGATCACATCGGCGTTGAGTCCCATCTCCACGGTCAATTCGCGCGGAGATTCGTTCGAGATGTCGATGCCCTGTTCCTTCATCACGTCGACGACCGCCGGGTTCAGGTTCTCGCTCGGTGCAGAACCCGCCGAGTGGACAATGACGCGTTCTCCTCCCAGCTTCCGGGCGAACGCCGCGGCCATCTGGGAACGTCCGGCATTGTGCACGCACAGAAAGAGGATCTCGGGACGGTCGCTCATCCGGCTCCTTCGACGGCGACAGCCGGACCGTAGAATCTGCGCTTCGCCCACAGCGAGACGTAGACCAACGCGACCAGCACCGGCACCTCGATGAGTGGTCCGACGACCCCAGCCAGTGCCTCGCCGCTGGTCACGCCGAAGACGCCGATGCAGACCGCGATCGCGAGCTCGAAGTTGTTGCCGGCGGCGGTGAAGGCGAGCGTCGCGGTTCGGTCGTAGGAA
>Ga0182030_10011310_pt1 | contig 18020 bp, 18 predicted proteins | sample 812S3MmetaG_FD_121299 | JGI IMG/M metagenome (GOLD analysis project Ga0182030, IMG submission 121299) | Permafrost microbial communities from Stordalen Mire, Sweden - 812S3M metaG (Illumina Assembly) | ecosystem: Environmental > Terrestrial > Soil > Wetlands > Permafrost | place: Sweden...
GGTGGTTTCAGCGGTGGTCAAGCCGCGAAAATAAATGGCCATGAGCATCGCGGCCATCTGGTAATCGGGAATTTTCCCGGCGGTGAACTCGCGGATGAATTCCTGAATCTGGTCCGGCGCGAGAATTTTTCCTTCGCGCTTGGATTCGATGAGGGGAAGGAAGTTCATTTTTAAGAGGTCCAGTCAGCCTGCGGTATGCGGCGGACATTATTGAAGTTGATTACATTCACACCTCTTTTCCGCAAGTTACCTGCCAGCGGAAAATCTACGGTGAGAAAGAAAAAGTTTTTGTTCATCAAATGGGCGATGGCAGTGTCAGTCAGCCCAAACTTCACAAATGCTTCTGTTTTCGCGAGCAGTTTGGACGATTCCGAATGTTCCTCCGTTTTATCGCTTTCAATCAAAGAGATGAATTGCTGAAGAAATTTCAAATGATCCGCCCCTTTGATTTTTTCGGCGTGGTTGGAAACTTCGGTTAAAATGTGCGGTGTCGTGACCAGCTTTTGAAAGTTGCCGGCAAAATTGCGAAGTTGGGTGAAGTCATCCTCATCGAAGTCCTGGTTGGCTGTGATTTTATTTTTGCGAATCAGTGACGGGTTAAAACTTCCAATGAGAAGCAATAAAAGCAGATTCGTATCAATCAACAAGCTGTTGCGGTGGAATTTATTCATCACCGAAATAAATAATCAACTTAATCAAACTTGCGGATTTTCATTGAAATCACACGGCCGGTCTTGGCGTTAACTTTAAAAATCTTGAATTGTCGTGTCGGTGAAGGTGGGCCAAACAAATTAACAGCAGTTAGAGTTTTATTATTGCGGACAGGCCCGTCGAGTCCCAAGGTGATCAACCAACAATTTTCCTCTTCCAAAAATTCAACTTCTTCCAAGGCAACATTGGAAACTGCCGCGTTGGGGAATAACTCATTAAAATATTCCAGCGCCAGCTTTGCCGCTACTTTGGCGTCAATCTTTCTTCTTGAAGTTTTTGGTTGTTTTAATTCTGCGGTTGCCATGACTTGACTATACTTCGCATGAAGAATTCATCAAGGTTTATCCTGCAAATCTCTTCGCCGCGATGCTCGCATTATGTCCGCCGAAGCCGAAGGAGTTGTTGATGATGGCGTTGACCTTCAATTCGCGCGCAGTGTTGGGAACGTAATCCAGATCACATTCGGGGTCGGGCGTTTGGTAATTGATGGTTGGTGGCACGACGCTGTGTTTGATGGCGAGCGCGCAGACGGTCATTTCTACCGCGCCTGCTGCGCCGAGCATGTGGCCGGTCGCGCCTTTGGTGGAACTGACGGCGATTTTCTTTGCGCGTTCGCCGAAAACGGTCTTGATGGCCTGCGTTTCACAGACGTCGCCCTGCGGCGTGGAGGTGCCGTGGGCGTTGATGTAATTGACGTCCTCGATTGTCAGGCCACCGCTGCGGAGCGCCATCTTCATGCAACGCGCCGCGCCTTCGCCATTGGGCGACGGCGCGGTGAGGTGGTAGGCGTCGGCGGTGTTGCCGTAGCCGCCGATTTCGCAATAAATTTTCGCGCCGCGCTTTTTGGAGTGTTCCAGTTCCTCCAGCACGATGACGCCCGCGCCTTCGCCCATGACGAAGCCGTCACGGTCCTTGTCGAACGGGCGCGAAGAATGCTTGGGATCGTCGTTGCGGGTGCTCATGGCCTTCATTGCGCAAAAGCCGCCGATGCCGATGGGCACGACGGCCGCTTCCGCGCCGCCGGCGAACATCATTTTCGCCTCGCCCATTTTGATGGTGCGCCAGGCCTCGCCGATGGCGTGGTTGGCGGTGGCGCAGGCGGAGCAGGTGGCGAAGTTCGGCCCGCGCAAATTCTGATACATCGAGAACAAACCGGACGCCATGTTGCTGATGAGCATCGGGATCATGAATGGCGAAATGCGTCCCGGCCCGCGTTCGAGCAGAACTTTGATCTGGGCGGAAGTGGTTTCCAGTCCGCCGATGCCGGAGCCGATGATAACGCCGATTTCGTCGCGGTCGAGCCGGTCGAGGTCCGCGCCGGAATCCTTGAGCGCGGCCCAGCCGGCATAGACGCCGAATTGCGAATAGCGGTCCGTGCGGCGGACATCTTTCGGCGACGGGAACGCTGGCAACGGGTCAAAATTTTTCACTTCGCCGGCGATCTGCGTGTCGAACGCCGCCGCGTCGAACGCGGTGATGCGGTCAATGCCGCACTGGCCGGAAATTAAATTTTGCCAGAAAGTTTCCAGGTCGTGGCCGAGCGGCGTCACGACGCCGAGGCCGGTGACGACGACACGGCGGTCTGTCAGGTTGATTGCCATAAAAAATCAAAAGAGGCAGCCCAAGCTGTGTTCAGCCAAGCTGCCCCGAAATGTCCAGCGTTGCGACTACTTTTGGTTGTCTTCGATGTATTTGGTCACGTCGCCGACGGTCAGGAGCTTTTCGGCCTGCTCGTCCGGCACCTCGATGCCAAACTCCTCCTCGAGCGCCATGATCAACTCGACGATGTCGAGCGAGTCCGCGCCGAGGTCCTCGACGAATTTCGCCTCCGGCGTCACCTGGTCCGGCTTCACGCCCAGTTGTTCAACAATGATGTCCTTTACCCGTTGGTCTATTGGTTTGTCTGCCATAAATATGAATTTTGATCTGTCTCTATGCCATGAATACCGAAACCGTCAAGCCTCGAATCATTTTATTTTTAACATTTTTTGCGCCGCGAATTAAATCACATTACCATCCCGCCGTCCACCGTTAAAACCTGGCCGGTCACATAACGCGCCGCCGGGCCGGCCAGAAACAGCGCCGCGCCCGCAATATCCTCCGCCGAACCGAAGCTGCCCAGCGGAATCTGCTTCAGAATCGCGTCGCGCATTTCCGGCTTCAGCTGGGAAGTCATGTCCGTCTCGACGAAACCCGGCGCGATGGCGTTGACCGTGATGCCGCGCGACGCCAGTTCCTTCGCCACCGATTGCGTGAACCCGATCAGCCCGGCCTTGCTCGCCGCGTAATTGCACTGACCGGCATTGCCGATGAGGCCGATGACCGAGGAAATATTGATGATGCGGCCGGAGCGTTGCCGGGCAAACGCGCGCGAAAAGGCCTTTGTGAAAAAAAACGCGCCTTTCAGATTGGTGTTCAGCACGGTGTCCCAATCTTCATCGCTCATGCGCATCAGCAAACCATCGCGCGTCACGCCGGCGTTGTTGACGAGAATGTCCACCTTGCCGCAATCGGCCAGAATTTTCACGGCGGCGGCGTTCACGGCGGCGGAATCCGTCACGTCCACGGCGAACGCCCAGGCCTTGCGTCCCAGCGCGCCAATTTCATTGGCAACCTTTTCGGAATTTTCCGGCGTCCGGGAAACGCAAACCACGTCCGCGCCCTCGGCGGCAAATTTCAACGCGATGGCGCGGCCGATGCCCCGGCCCGCGCCGGTGACGACGGCGATTTGATTGGCAAGCTGGCTCATAGATTCAGTGATTCTTCAGCCACAAATGAAACACAGATTTAACGCGGATTAAAAGCAGCAATTTTTCACCTGTTGTTCCACGTGTGGCCATCCGCGGTTTAAATTTAATTTACCGGTTCACATGAACCGCCGCCGCCGGCGCGTTGACACCGGCCTCGGAATTGATATATTTCCCGGCTTTTATGAATCGAAATCCGCATGTGGCCGTGGTCGGCGCGACGGGCGCCGTCGGCATCGAAATGATCAAAACACTGGAAAAAAGAAATTTTCCTGTGGGCAAACTCACCTTGCTTGCGTCGGCGCGCTCCGTCGGCAAGAAACTGAAATTTCGCGGGCACGACGTCGCCGTCACCGAATTGACGAAGGACTCGTTCAAGGACATTGACATTGCGTTGTTCAGCGCCGGCGGCGGGATTTCGAAGGAATTCGCGCCCATCGCGGCCAGGGCCGGCTGCGTGGTCGTGGACAACTCCAGCGCGTTTCGCATGGACGAGGCCGTCCCGCTCGTCGTGCCCGAAATCAACGCCTCCGACGTGAAATGGCACAAGGGCATCATCGCCAATCCGAATTGCACCACCGCCATCACGCTCATGGCATTGTATCCGCTGCACAAGGCGTTCACGGTGAAACGCATTTTTGCCTCCAGCTACCAGGCTGTCTCCGGCACCGGCGCGAAGGCCATCGAGGAATTGAAGCGGCAGGTCGGTGAAATCGTTTCAGGCAAACCGGTGACGAAGGAGGTTTATCCGCATCAAATCGCCTTCAACGTGCTGCCGCAGGTGGACTCATTTCTGCCGACCGGCTACACGAAGGAAGAGATGAAAATGGAAAACGAAGGCCGGAAGATCATGCACCATCCCAGTTTTCGAGCCAGCGTCACCTGCGTGCGCGTGCCGGTCTATCGCTCGCACTCCATCGCCGTGAGCGCGGAATTTGACAAGCCCGTGACCGTGGAAGCCGCGCGCGCCGTTCTGAAAAAGGCGCCGGGCCTCGACCTCGTGGACGAGCCGGAGAACAAGAAATATCCGATGCCGCTGTTCACCTCCGAGAAATACAACTGCGAAGTCGGCCGCATCCGCAAGGACTGCGCGCTGGACAACGGCCTGTGCTTCTGGGTGAGCGGCGACCAATTGCTCCGGGGCGCGGCGCTCAACGCCGTGCTGATCGCGGAGGAACTGCTGAAATAAAATTCAATCGCCAGAAGCGCGATGGCGATGCAAAATCTGGCCGGCACGCCGGGAACGAAGGAAGCCGCAAAGCAACTGGCGCGCGGGCGGAAATCTGCGTCAAGCTGTGACGAGCTTTGTTTTTTTGCGCCAGGCGCGTTCGGCAAACCTGCGGGCTTCTTTCGCGCCGCGCAGCAGGCAGTCGGAACTGATGTCGCAATCGAGCTTCGGCCAATAGACGGAGGTGTGGGAAATTTCAAAATCCGCGCGCTCCCGCCGCGTGGCGAGTTGCAGCGTGGGATAAAATGACAGCGGCACGCTGACCGTGCGGCCATCTTCCAGGCCGAACGTCAGCCGTTCGTCGGTGATTTGCACCGTGGTCACGTCCGGCGGCGGAGTGTTATTCAGTTTCATTCCACGACTCGATCAATTTGGCCTCATGGGTTGCGAGTATCCGAGCGATTTCCCGGAGTTCGGCTTCACGATAGCCTTTGTTCCAACTCAACTGCACCGGGCCAAGCCAGAACTTGGCTTCGTTTCCGGCCTTATGCACATGCACATGCGCCGGTTCGTCGGGTTCGGAACTGTAAAACCCGATGCGAAAGCCTTTGACGCGCAATACCGTCGGCACCGGATTAGACTACGCCGGCGACAGCGGGTTCGCAAGGGCAACCAAGCGACTTTAGCTGGCGAAGCGGGCGGAAAGAATTATTCTTCACGGACAAATGGCCGGAAAATTAAATGATTTGCTCCGCGTCACGTCGCGCTCGTTTTATCTGACGTTGCGCGTGCTGCCGGCGCGCGTCCGCCCGCAAATCGGCCTCGCCTATCTGCTCGCGCGCACGACCGACACCATCGCCGACACGGAAATCCTCCCGCTCGCGCAACGGCTCGACGCGCTGCAAATGCTCCGCGAACGGATTCTCGGCCAAAATTCCGCGCCGCTGAATTTCGGCGAACTCGCCCGGTCGCAGGGTTCGCCCGCCGAGCGCGCGCTGCTGGAAAAAATCGAGGACAGCCTGGTGCTGCTCCAGACCCTTTCGCCGGCGGATTTGAATTTGATCCGCGAAGTGCTGGCGACCATCACGAGCGGGCAGCAACTGGATTTGCGCCGGTTCGCGCCGTCGGCGGCCACGCAACAGCGGGACGAGGACAAGCTCAAGCTGGGACTCCGGCCCATCATCGCGCTGGAAACCGGGGCCGAGCTGGATGATTACACTTATCGCGTCGCCGGCTGCGTGGGCGAATTCTGGACTAAGATTTGCCGCGCCCATCTTTTTCCCGAAGCGCGGTTGGATGAACCGCAGTTGGTCGCGGACGGCATCCGCTTTGGCAAAGGGCTGCAACTGGTGAACATCCTGCGCGACCTGCCGGCGGATTTGAAAAAAGGCCGCTGCTATCTGCCGCTGGAAAAACTGGAGCCGGCCCGCTTGTTGCCGGAAACCTTACTGTCGCCGGCGAACGAGGCGAAGTTCCTCACGTTGTTTCATCTTTATCTCGACGAAGCGGAAGCGCATCTGCGCGCGGGCTGGATTTACACCAACACCCTGCCGTTCGGACAATTTCGCGTCCGGCTGGCGTGCGCGTGGCCGATTTTGATCGGCGCGCGGACGATTGAAAAGTTGCGCGCGGCGAATGTGATTGATTTGCGGCAGCGCATCAAGATTTCACACGGCGAAAGGAACCGCATCATGGGGCATTCGATTTTGGCCAGTCCGCTGCCATTTGCGTGGCGGCGGCTGTTTCCGTCCGGCGCAAAAGCTGTTGCATCCGGCGGCGAATTGGCGTAAGAAAACGTCATGCGAATCTCCAAGTTGTGGTCAATCGTTTGCGCGGCGACATTTTTTGCGGGTTTTCTCACCGCCCGCGCGCAGGACAATCCGGCCCAGGCCGCATCCCGCGCGGCGTTGATACAAAAAATGGGCGAGTTGAACGCGCAGCCAGTCGCGCCGGCAAATCCAAGAATGGCCCCCGCGATTATCGTGACTCCGACGGGAACGACCGTGGCGCAGCCGGGCACGTCGGCGAATCCAACGCCGGCCATCGTAACTCCGGCATCCGAAAATGACACACCGGCCCAGGCCGCCGCCCGCGCGGAGCTGATGAAAAAAATCGGCGAATCAAACGCGCAGCCAAGCCCACCGGCGAATCAAAAGCCAGCCATGGCATCTCCGCCGCCTGTTGAAGCGCAATTTGCTCCGGCTCCAATTTCGTCGGAAACGTTGCTGGCTCCGGCACCCGCAAATGATACCGCCGCCCAGGCCGCCGCCCGCGCGGCGCTGATGCAAAAAATGGGCGAACTGAACGCGCAGCCAAGCCCGCCGGCCACCGCGGTGATTATGACGCCGACAAACAAGCCGGCCACCGCCAAAGCCAAACCAGCGCCTGATCAGTCCGCCGCCGATTTGAAGGCCAAAAAAGATGCGGACCGAAAGGCTGCGGAGCAAAAGGCCGCTGATGACGCCGCCGCCAAAGCCAAGGCCCAAGCGGATGCGCGGCAGGCTGCCGCTGATTTGAAGGCCAAAAAAGATGCGGACAGAAAGACTGCGGAGCAAAAGGCCGCCGATGAAGCCGCTGTCAAAGCCAAGGCAAAGTCGGATGCGCGGCAGGCTGCCGCTGATTTGAAGGCAAAGAAGGACGCCGAAGCCGCCGCGCAAAAGCAGGCGCACGCGCAAACCACGGCTACACCGCCGAAAGTGGTTGCCACGCCGCCCGCAAAACCCGCCGTGCCGGAAGCCGCGCCCGCTGTCAAACCGCCGCTGCCAGCCAATGCGAATTACCCCGGAAAATCGCTGGGCTTGCCGCCGTATGTCGCGCCGCCGCCGCCCGTTTCGGCGCAGCAGGAGGCGCAGTTGCAGGACCTGCTGGCGAAATACATGGCCAACCAGATTTCGCCCGATGAATACCAAAAGGAGCGCGCCGCGATTCTGGCCGGGCATTGAAATGTTTTTTGACCGCGCCCGCCGGATTTTTTCCGGCGGGTTTTTTGTTTAGCAATCTTGAACTTTGAACTCGGAACCCTAAACTTCAGGCGTCATGCACGATTTTCGTTACGTCGGAAACAAATTGTTTTGCGAAGGCGTCGCTGTCGAGTCGCTGGCCCAAAAGCACGGCACGCCGCTTTACGTCTATTCGCAGCGGACGCTGACGGAGCATTTCCGGCGGCTGGACGCCGCGCTTGCGCCGCTCGACCACCTGGTTTGTTTCGCAATGAAGGCGAATTCAAATCTATCCGTGCTGCGGACGCTGGCGAACCTGGGCGCCGGCTTCGACATCGTCAGCGGCGGCGAATTGCAGCGCGTCATCGCGGCGGGCGGCGACCCGCGCCGGTGCGTCTTCGCGGGCGTTGGCAAAACCGAGGACGAAATTGAATTTGCGCTGCGGCAAAACATTTACTCGTTCAACGCCGAGAGCGAGCCGGAATTGCAGCGCATCAACCGCATTGCCGCGCGCCTGAAAAAAATCGCGCCCGTCGCCGCGCGCGTGAACCCGAACGTCGAGGCGCACACGCACGCGAAAATCACCACCGGCACCTACGAAAATAAATTTGGCATCGCGTTTGAACAGGTCGAAGGCGTTTACGCCCGCGCCGGCAGGCTGAAAAATCTGCGGCTGCGCGGACTGCAAATGCACATCGGCTCACAGTTGACCTCCGTGTCGCCGTTTGAACAGGCGGTGAAAAAAGTCCTGCCTCTGGTGCAAAAACTGAAAACAAAATACGCGCTGGAATTTTTCAGCATCGGCGGCGGGCTGGGCATCGTCTATCAGCCCGCTCTGGCGAGTGGCGCGGCGGCGTGGTGGAAATCGGCGGCGGCCGGAAATATTTTGACGCCGGCGAGCTACGCCGCGCGCCTCGTGCCGCTGCTGAAACCGCTCGGCTTGAAAATTTTGGCGGAACCGGGCCGGTTCATCTCCGGCAACGCCGGCATTCTGGTCACGCGCGTCGAATATGTGAAGCGCACGGGCCGGAAGAATTTTGTCATTGTGGACGCGGCGATGAACGATCTCATCCGCCCGGCGTTTTACGACGCCTATCACGAAGTCGTGCCGCTCACGCGCAACGGCAATTCAACGCTCAAGTCCGACGTGGTTGGGCCGATTTGTGAGTCAGGCGATTTTTTTTGCAAGGATCGTCCGCTGCCGAAAGTCGGCGAAGGCGATTACCTCGCGCTTATGAGCGCAGGCGCCTATGGTTTTGTCATGGCGTCCAATTACAACGCCCGTCCGCTGGCCGCCGAAATCCTGGTGAACGGCAGGCGCGCCGCCGTCGCGCGCGAACGCCAGCCGGTGAAAGAAATTTGGTCGGGCGAGAAAGTTGTGGCATGGTTGAGGTAGAGTTGTGAACAGCGAATATTCCATCGCGGCGCACTGGCCGGGCGATTTTGACGAAACCGGCCTGCGTGACTGGGCGGAAAACCTGCGGCGGCAACTGCCCGCGCCGCAGGTTTCGCTCGGCCTCGTGTTCATGTCGCCGAAGTTTTTCCCGCACGCGAAGGCGGCGCTGGAAATTCTGCGCGTCCATGCCCGCATCCCGCTGCTGGCGGGCTGTTCGAGCGCCGGGCTGATCGCCGGAGCGCGCGAATTTGAAAACGCGGGCGGGCTGGCGCTGGCGCTTTATTTGCTGCCCGGCGCGAAATTGAAGGGCATCCGGTTCACGCAGGCGCAGGTTGAGGAGGCGAACGGCGCGTATTGGCATCTCGAAACCGGCATCGAGCCGAAGCACACCAACGGCTGGCTCGTGTTCATTGACCCGTTTCACCTCGATTCGGAAGGCTGGATGCGCGGCTGGAATGAAGCCTACGCGCCGGTGCCGGCATTTGGCGGGCTGGCCAGCGGGGATGCTTCGGATCCGACCACGCAGGTTTATCTGAACGGCGACGTGTTTGAGGACGGCGGCGTGGCGGTTTCCGTCGGCGGAGAGGTGAAGCTGGCGGGCGTCATTTCGCAAGGCTGCACGCCCATCGGCGAAAGCTGGACGCTCACGCGCGTTGAAAAGAATTTAATCCATCACATCGGCAACCGGCCGGCCTACGCGGTGCTGGCCGAGACGTTTCAAAAACTTCCGCCCGAAGAACAACGCAAGGCTGCGGGCAACCTGCTCATCGGCCTGGTCGTCAACGAATACCGCGAGGATTTTCACCGCGGCGATTTTCTCGTCCGCAATCTCATCAGCGGCGACCCGAATTCCGGCGTGCTGGCGGTCGGCGCGCTGCCGCGCGCGGGGCAGATGATGCAATTCCAGCGGCGCGACGCGGCGGCGGCGACCGAGGACATGACCGAACTGCTCGCCCGCGCCAACGGGCAGCTTGGCGGCGCGACGGTTTACGGCGGCTGCCTCTGCTGCTGCAACGGACGCGGACAGAATCTTTTTGGCGAGCCAAACCACGACGCCGGGCTGGTGCAGAAACAGCTTGGCCCGCTCGGCCTCGCCGGTTTTTTCGGCAACGGCGAGATCGGGCCTGTCGGCGGGAAAAATTATCTGCATGGTTTCACGGCCTCGCTCGCGCTGTTTGTGAAAAAGTAGGCGCAAATTCGTCTTTGCTTTTCCCCGGCGGCGCGTCATGCTCGGCGCGGAAATGTCCGAACAACAACCCATGGAATCGAAACCACCCGGGCCGCCGCGAACTTCGGGCGGCGGACGCCGTCGCGGTCGTCGCGGCGGACGCGGTCGCGGTCCTCGCCGGGCGGCGCCCGTCGTGACGGCGGGAGAAACGGCCGCGCCCCTGCCGGAAGATCCGGAAATTCAAGCCGGCCTTGCCGGGGAAATTGCCGCGCCCGCGCCGGACGCTCCCGTTTCCGAACCATCCGCGCAACCGGAATCACCGGCGAAACCAATCGAACCGCCAATCCGCCTGCATGAGATGCCGGTGCGCCCCGTGCCATCGCGGCAAAAAGTTCAACCTCATGTCCCCGCTGCGGTTTCCGCTCCCGTCCCGCCGGCGCGTGCCGCCAAGCCGGACGGTTCGGTCATTGGCCAGACCGTTGGAGAAGTCAGGCAGATTGTCGAGTCGTTGGAGCAGGCGCTGGAACAAATGGTGGAAGTGTTGCGGCTGGTGGAACTGGCCGAGCACCAGAAGTTCGCCGACGAACGCGAGCTGGAATCGCTGCGCCGCGCCCTGCACAAACTTCAGCCGCCGCACCGGGAACGTCGGGAGCAAGGCGGTTCACTCTGATATAGGCGGGCTTTCACTTGGTTCGTAGCCGAGAAGCCATTTCAGCGTTTGATTTTCATTGGCATCATATGTGCTATGGCGTGTCGAGTTCACTTGGGATACATCTCCAAGTAATTGTATGTCTTTATACTCTGGTTTGTTGGCGAAAGATCCTGTGGAACACGAAGATATTTACCATGCATATCGGCGGTAAGGCTCACATACACTTTGTGAAGACTACTGTCGCCGGGGTCGGTGACTTGATAGTCCACTGCTTCGGGGACAAAAAGAACTACTCCTTTTTTTAGAGTCCCAACGACTTCATTCGTCCATCCGGCCTTCAGCACGACGTCATCGGTCAGCACGACGCAAACGTAATTACGCGAAAACCAACTGTTGTTGACTTTTGTGCAAAGGATCCAAATACCACTAGTTACTACAGCCGCAACTAGAATTAGCAGTAGATTTTTGACCATTTTTATCATTTCCGGATTTATTCGCGTCGGGAGTGAGCAGGTCGGGATGTGCCCTTGCTAACGTTTCGAGATCGTCCTCGAGGGCCGATGGGCTTGCTGTCCCCCCACATTGAAAGTTCATCTAGCCATGAAGGCTGACTTTTCGCGAGTGTGCGTCCAACTAAATTGTGAGACCAACATTTTGGAAAAGTGGTTGACACATTTGATTCTTGGTTTTGGCGGACGGCAATCAATCCCTGGCAGCGAAGCCAGGATTCCACGGTGACCCGCCACAACGTGGCGGGTTTGGGATGAGGGCCGTTCGTCGTTTTCCCGATCATCCGCCCAAATCGTGCGGACAGCAACCGAAAATTGATTTGGCGCTGGCGCCGTTCCACTTTGTCCATTGGTTAAAATATAATTAGAGATTGCCAAATTTCGGCTAGACCTGTTTTCCCGCTTGGTTCATTTTGTGGCCATGAAACCTGTTCGTCACTTCACCAAGCTCGCCCGTCTGTTTCTGCTGCTGCCCATCGCATGCGTATGGATTGGCTTCGGCGCAATGCCGTTGAACGCCGCCGATGCCTCGCTGGAACAGCGCGTGGCCAAGCTGGAGGCCGCCACGCAGCCCGCCGCGCCGGCCATCAACACCGGGGACAACGCCTGGATGCTCGCCAGTTGCGCGCTGGTGCTCATGATGACCGCGCCGGGGCTGATTTTGTTTTACGGTGGTCTGGTGCGCAGCAAAAACGTCCTCTCCACGATGATGCACAGCCTGATTCTCATGGCGATGGTATCAACATTGTGGATGCTGTTCGGTTATAGCATGGCGTTCGCGCCCGGCAACGCGTTCGTCGGAAATCCGCTGACCTATTTTCTGCTCAAGGGTGTCGGCGGCGAGCCGAATGCGGATTACTCGGCCACGGTGCCGCAGGAAACCTTCATGCTCTTTCAAATGATGTTTGCCATCATCACGCCGGCTCTCATCAGCGGCGCGGTCGCGGAACGGATCAAGTTCAAGGCCTACGTTCTGTTCACGCTGCTCTGGGTCACGGTCGTTTATTTTCCGCTGTGCCACATGGTCTGGGGCAAAGGCGGATATTTCAACTGGCAGCTAGGCGGCAAAATTCCGGTGCTGGATTTCGCCGGCGGCACGGTCGTGCATATCAGTTCCGGCGTCTCGGCGCTGGTCTGCGCGCTCGTGCTGGGCAGGCGCAGCGGTTATCCGCAGGAACCGATGATGCCGCACAACGTCGTGTTGAGCCTCATCGGTGCGGGATTGCTCTGGGTCGGCTGGTTCGGGTTCAACGGCGGGAGCGCGCTTGGCGCGGGCGCACTCGCCACCAGCGCGTTTGCCGCGACGCATTTTTCCGCCGCCGCCGCCGCGTTGAGCTGGGCGGCGACCGAATGGCTGCACAAGGGCCGGCCCAGCGTGCTCGGCGCGGCGTCTGGAATGGTCGCGGGACTGGCCACCGTCACGCCCGCGTCGGGATTCGTCTCGGTGCCGGCGGCGTTTTGCATCGGGCTGGCTGCGGGCGTGGTCTGCTATTTTGCCGTGACGAAATTGAAGATGCGGTTCGCCTATGACGATTCGCTGGACGTTTTTGGCGTTCACGGCATCGGCAGCATGACGGGCATGTTGATGCTCGGCTTTCTCGCAAGCACGGCCGTGAACCCGGCGATTGCCTCCACCTTTCAGGCCAACGGTGTCGCCCTGTCGCTCGCGGGCGGCACAGCGCAGTTTTTCAACCAAGCCATCGGGGTCATCTTCACGGTGGTCTTTGCGGGCGTCGCGACATTCATCCTCCTCAAGCTGGTGGACAAACTGGTCGGCCTGCGCGTGCATATTGAGGACGAGGACGCCGGCCTCGACCTCACGCAACACGGCGAGCGCGCCTACACGGAATAATCAAACTGAATTGTTATGAAAAAAATCGAAGCCATCATCAAGCCGTTCAAGTTGAACGAAGTCAAAACCGCGCTCAACGAAATCGGCATCCAAGGCATGACGGTCACCGAGGTGAAGGGTTTTGGCCGCCAGAAAGGCCACACCGAAATTTATCGCGGCAGCGAATACACCGTGGATTTCCTGCCCAAGATCAAAATCGAGAGCGTGCTGCCGGACAATCTCGCGGCGCAGGCCGTTCAGGCGATCATCAAGGCGGCCAAGACCGGAAAGATCGGCGACGGCAAGGTTTTTGTCTCGACGATTGATGACGCCTACCGCATCCGCACTGACGAACAGGGCGACAGCGCGGTGTGAAAAATGTGATCGGTGACAGGTGACGGGTGGCGCGAATCAGCCGGCAACCTTCTGGGAGCGCTGGCGTCTCGCCGGCGAATTCCGGTTTTCGGCTTCCGACTGGCGGGCGGGACGCCGGCGCTCCCAGAAATTGTTTCCCGGTTCACTTGTCGCCCTTCAATATTTCCTTCACTTGTGCGGCGTCGCTTGTCGGCGGCTGGCAGGAATTTCCGGTGCAGAGATAAACCACCGCTCCATTTTTTACCGGCAAGCTGTGCGCAAATTCCTCAACCGCGCCGGTGTTGCCCAAAACAATTTTGTCCGGTTGATAAACCAAATGTGCGGCGCGGAGCAGTTCGTGAAGTTCTTTCGAATCTGAATTGCCAGCGATGACGACGCGTTTGGGTTCCCATAGCGAAAACCCCAGCGCATGCAGCATGAACGGCATCGCCTGCGGAAAATTCTGGAGCCGATCCGCGAATAGCCGCAAAGTTCTTTCGGCGGCTTCGGTGAAATCCTTCCGTTCGGTGATGGCGCCCAGTTTCAGCAGCGCAAGCGCGGCAACGGAATTGCCGCTCGGCTCCGCGCCGTCGTAATCGTCCTTCACGCGCAAAATCAAATCCTTTGCACCGGCTGCGCTTTGCCAGAAGCCGCCGTGTTCCGCGTCGTAAAATCTGGCGATCATCGTTCCGGCAAGTGCAATGGCAAAGTCCAGATGCTTCGGTTCCAGTGTGGCTTCATAAAGCTCAATCACGCCGGAAAGCTGAAAAGCATAGCCTTCGAGCAATTGCACGCTGTCGCGTTCGCCGTCGCGCCAGCGGTGAAAAAGCGTCCGGGATTTTTCGTCCCAAAGTTTCTCCCGGACGAAAGCCAGATTTTTCTCGGCCGCCGCGCGGTATTTGTCCTCTCCCAAAACGGCGGATGCCCGCGCAAACGCGCCGAGCATCAACCCGTTCCACGACGCGAGAATCTTGTCATCCAAATGAGGACGAACACGCTTCGAGCGGACGTCAGACATCTTCTCTTTGGCGGAAGCGAGCAATGGCAGGTCCCCGTCGGGCACGTTTGGATTTACGACGCTCAACACATTTTGTCCGGCCAACGGTTGCGGGTGGCTGTGGTCAATGAAGTTTCCCTCGGCCGTGATTCCGAAGTAACGCACGGTCACGTTAAATTCATCCACGGTCAGCAGCTTGGAAAGTTCGTCATTCGTCCAGCAATAAAATTTCCCTTCGTGACCTTCGCTGTCGGCATCCTCGGCCGAGAAAAATCCGCCGTCAAGATGCGTCATATCGCGCAGGACATAATCCAAAATGTCGCGCGCAACATCCGCGTGACGCGCGTCGCCGCTCACAAGAAACGCGTCCAGATAAAGTTGCGCGAGTTGGGCGTTGTCGTAGAGCATCTTCTCAAAATGCGGCACGAGCCATTCGGCATCCACCGAATAGCGGGAAAATCCGCCGCCAAGCTGGTCGTGGATGCCGCCGGCGGCCATGCGCTCGCACGTGCGCAAAACCATTTGCGCGGCCCCGTCGTCATGAAAACATTTTGCGCAACGCAGCAAAAATGAGGGTATGCTCGGCTGTGGAAATTTCGGCGCGCCGCCAAACCCGCCGTGCTGCGGGTCATATATCTTCTTGAAAAATTCCGCCGCGCTTTTCAAAACGTCCGCCGTCAGCGGCGAATTTGTTTCGGCTGAATTCGCGGTTGTTGCTTCGATCCGGGCGTGAATTTCTTCGGCGGACGCGGCGATTTCGCCTTTTCGTTCCCGCCAGAGCTGGCTGATTTGCTGGAGCAATTGCAAAAAGCTTGGCCGTCCGTAACGCGCGTCCGGCGGGAAATACGTCCCGCCAAAAAATGGCTTCAATTCCGGCGTGAGAAAAACGTTCATCGGCCAGCCGCCGCTGCCGGTCGTCGCCTGCACAAACGTCATGTAAATTTTGTCCACGTCGGGCCGTTCCTCGCGGTCCACTTTGATGCTGACGAAATGCTCGTTGAGAAATCTGCCGACGCGCTCGTCTTCAAACGACTCACGTTCCATCACGTGACACCAGTGGCAGGTGGAATAGCCGACGCTCAAGAAAATGGGTTTGTTTTCGCGGCGCGCCTTGGCAAACGCCTCGTCATTCCACGCGAACCAGTCCACGGGATTGTGCGCGTGCTGGAGCAGATACGGCGATTTCTCCTTTGCCAGACGATTGGCATGTTTGGCGGACATCGTGGAAACTTTGCCTCATAATCGGGTTCACCGCGAATAATTTTGCGTCGTCACCCGCGCGCGACCGCGCTAGACTGGCGGCGTGCTGTCGAAAAAACCGTGGCAACCCGAATTCGTGCTCCTGTTTGGAGCGGCGATGTTTGCGTGCTACGGCTTCGTTGCTCTCACGGCCCTGCTTCTCCAAAAATGCGGCGTTGCCGGATTCCAAAATCCCGACGATGCCGGATTTGCGCTGCTCGGCACCCTGGGCCTTGAAGGCCCGGCGTGGGTTTTCATCCTGGTTTTTTTGCGGCTGCATAAAATCAACTGGCGCGACGCTTTTGGATTGCGGGGGCCGGATTTGAAAAAATCCCTGATGCTGGCCGTTGGCGTGCTGGCAATCACGCTGCCTGTTGTCTGGCTGCTGCAAGGTCTCTCCGGCGTTGCGCTGGAAAAAATCGGCGTGCCGGTGGAAAACCAGCGCGCCGTGGAGATTTTTGTCGGCTTGAAATCTTCCTGGTTGCGCGTCGGTTTTGGATTTTTTGCCGTCGTCATCGCGCCCGTGGCCGAGGAATTTGTCTTTCGCGGGATGCTGTATCCGTTCGTGAAACAGCTTGGCCGTCCGCGCACCGCCCTTTTTGGCGTCAGCGCGCTTTTTGCCGCGATCCATTTCGACGCCGGAACGTTCGTGCCGCTGTTTGCGCTCGCGCTCGCGCTGACGTGGCTTTACGAAATGACCGACAATCTGCTCGCGCCCATCGCCGCGCACTCGCTGTTCAACGCCACCAATCTCGTTGCGCTTCATTTTCTACCCCAAATAAATGACTTCCTGCAAAAATCCCCGCATATTCAGGTGCTGAAATGAACGAACTTGAACTCATCGCAAAACTGACAAAATCGCTGCCGGCGAATCCAAACGTCATGACCGGTGTTGGCGATGATTGCGCCGTGCTGGATTTGGGATTGCCGGAAAAGTTGATTTTGTTCAAGACCGACGCGGCGGTGGAGGACATTCATTTTACACCGGAAACGCCGCCGGAAAAAATCGGGCGCAAGGCGCTGGCAAGGTGCTTGAGCGACATCGCAGCGATGGCCGGCACGCCGGTCGCCGCGCTCGTCACCCTCGGCCTGCCCGAAAAATTCGACCCGGAATTCGTGGGAAAAATCTACGATGGCCTGAATGTGCTCGCGGAAAAATTCGGAGTCGCCATCGTTGGCGGCGAAACAACGACAAATCCCGGGCGCATTTTCATTTCCATCGCGCTGCTTGGAACCGTCGCGCGTGGGAAACAAGTTTTGCGCTCCGGCGCAAAGGCCGGCGACGCTATTTTTGTGACCGGCGAACTGGGCGGCTCGCTTGCCGGAAAGCATCTGGAATTTGAGCCGAGGCTCGAAGAGGCGCGCTGGCTGGCGGACCATTTTTCAATTCACGCGATGATTGACTTGAGCGACGGGCTGGCCGGCGATTTGCCGCATATTTTGAAGGCCAGCGGCGGCGGCGCGGAATTGTTGAAATCGGCGGTTCCCATTTCACGCGCCGCTAAATTGCGGGCGCGGAAAAGTCCGACCGCAAAACCAGCCATCGCCGCCGCGCTCACTGATGGCGAGGATTTTGAATTGCTGTTCACCGTCGCCGGCGCGGACGCGGTGAAGCTGCTGGACGCCTGGAAGAAGATATTTCCAAAACTGAAATTGAGCTGCATCGGGAAAATCGTGGCCGGCGGCGGAATTTTGATCTGCGACAAAGCCGGCTCGCACAAACTAAATGCGCATGGCTACATTCATTTCGCATAAAAAGTGGCACAGGCTTCCAGCCTGTGTGTTTCTTTGGCCGAATCGCACCGGCAAGATGCCTGTGCCACTATGAATACGTTCATTTCACATGGCCCGGCGGAGACTGAATCACTCGGCGAAAGCTGGGGGCGCGCCGCGCAGCACGGCTGGGTCGTTGGTTTGACCGGTGATTTGGGCGCGGGCAAGACGCAACTGGTGAAAGGCATCGCGCGCGGTCTCGGCGTCACGGCGCGCGTGCATTCGCCCACGTTCACGCTCGTCAACGAATACGCCGGCGGGCGGTTGCGGCTGTTCCACCTGGATTTATACCGGCTGGAAACGCGCGGGCAAATTCTGTCCGCCGGGCTGGAGGAATTTTTGCAGCCGGATGGCGTGGCGGTGGTGGAATGGGCCGAACGGATTGCGGATTGCGGATTGCGGATTGCGGATTTGAAAAATGTGAAGATTGAAATCTTGAGCGAGACGGAACGGAAATTATTTATGATGATTTTGGCGCTTGAATTTTCCTCATCGCAACGGAGCGTGGCCGTTTTGCGGCCCAATTCCCGGAGGGA
>Ga0182030_10011313_pt1 | contig 18018 bp, 18 predicted proteins | sample 812S3MmetaG_FD_121299 | JGI IMG/M metagenome (GOLD analysis project Ga0182030, IMG submission 121299) | Permafrost microbial communities from Stordalen Mire, Sweden - 812S3M metaG (Illumina Assembly) | ecosystem: Environmental > Terrestrial > Soil > Wetlands > Permafrost | place: Sweden...
ATGCCACGAAACGGGCGGCATCGAAGGCGTCTACAACCGCGCCGAGTATGCCGAGGATCGAAAGAAAATGCTTCAGTGGTGGGCCAATTACGTGGATTCAATCATCACCGAATCGAAGGTCATTGTAGGCAATTTCGGTCGGCGCTAATTGTGGGTGTGATGATCTCGTCTCCTCCGCCTGACCCTTCTGGCCATTTCGGTTGGAGAGACAAGTCCTGATTTCGAAGTGAACGACCAGGCCTACATCGAATCAAAAATAGGCGATGTCACCACTGCGATTCGCGCATTTTCCTGAAGACAAAGCCTACTCAGGCACCTCTTTGACGAAAGCGTCTCTTTGGTGTCCACTAATACGGAGCTTGTCACGTTCTGCCTCCGCACTGTTCTCGGTCTCAAACAAACACGCCTGTGACTCATCATTAGTCCATCTCACGTCCACGACCTTGAATGCTGGTAGCCCGGCTGTACTTGGAGGCCCATTGGTGGCGCGATCAATCGTGATGCTTTTCAAAAGGCTAGGTGAATCGGAGCGAACGACGCGGTAGGCCATACGAGCTTCCTATGGTTGAACAATATCGGTACCGTTAATCATGACATATTGTTTCGGAATTAGAGCGCGCACCTCAATGCAGAACGTTGATATGCCCTATCTATAATAAGGCTGAGGCTAGTATGGCTTTTGAGATTTTGGAGAAGCCGCTTGTCCTCGCTAAGCACGCGGCCGAAAATTACCCTGTGAATCATAGTTAGTCGACATGGGAAAACCGCACGCATTCCATATGGAATCGAAAATCGGTTTGAATATCTGACCCGCTTCCGACGTAAAATCTTGGACCATGGCCTCGGGGAGGACGAGAGTATCGGTGTCGATCGGGTAGCCGTTCTCTCCGAAGATATTATTCACACCCATGTACAGATCTTTCGACCTAATCAACGTTAAGGCAACCACCACGGGCGTATTTGCACCGATGGCCTGCATAATTGCAAAGCACTTCGACAGATACTCGACTAAATATTTCTCGTAGGACACGCTAGGTATGACCATGCGGCCCTCATATTCATGAGCCAAAATCCTGCCATTTGCTACCTCGATCACGCCGTTGCGATAGAGCTGCGTGTAGCTGGGGCAAGGTTGCTGGGTACCGAAAGCAAGCAGGCCGTCGAGATTGAGCCGCTTATCCCAGGAGTTCACAGCCATCGGCCAAAGGGGCATTGCGTTGTGATGCAGGGGCAAAAGGTCGAACTGTTCTCCGCTCGTGAAGGCTTCCAGCGGGATACAGTGCAATAGTATCGTCGGCCCGTCCATGAAAGAGACCGGCGTTGTCTTATTGGATACGGCAATGATCCGATCGGTTCGGAATGCGCGGATTCGCTCCGTTGTGGTGCTAGATAGAGCGAATGCTGTCCGCAACTCGTTGACGTCGAGGGAGTATTTCCCGGCAGAATTGCGGCCGTAGAACTTGTCGTGGCCCTGAAAGACTACTCGGTGGGGGCCAGTCCAGCTACGTTCAACGCGAAGTACCACGACGCTTCCACCAGACCCGGTGGTGACAGTTTTTATGCCGTAGCGAATGCGCGGATTGAGTCCAGCAGCCAGAATGCTATCTAAACGTCGGATCTCGAGATCGAGGTCGGGGGCTTGCACGCCAGTGATCTGCGTCGGCAGGCCTCTGGTTTCGTCGATGCCATAGACTAGATCCCCGCCGCCGGTATTCGCAAACGAAGATGCATCAGCCAGAAATTCCTTTTTGTCACTGTCGCTATTGCCGGGCATTTGGCGCTTGTAGTCGATTGTGCGACCTTCGGCAACGCCATTGACGAGTAGGGCCTCAAGATCTGCATCCGAGATTTCGTTGAGCGGCTTCGGAATCATGGGACTGCTATTCGACACTTAAGCATAGTGCCCGCCTCCGGCGCGCAGCAAAACAATATTGACTAGCCGCCCGCCAAGATACCCCACTAAAGGTATTTGTTCAGTATTTTAGACTTGAAAAATGGACGAAACAGAGGTTGCCGAGTCTCCCGAAGATGAATCGCGGATACGACACTACGCCGACATATTAAATCCGCTCTTCTGGCATGACGAGTTCAACCGAGTCGACAGGCTCTTCGAACTCGTTTGTACGCTGGTCAGAGCTTCAGGAATAAAGGACACTGGTTGGGATTCCCATCTCGAATCCATCAACCTTCTCAATGACCTCGGCCACCTCTGCCAAATCGAACTTCCTTCCGACAAATTTATTTTCCCGGATAACACGCGTGCCAGGCTGACGCTCATCTCTTACTGCCATGCCACGGAGATGAACTTCCCTTACGAGCTTGTTGCGAATTTACTGCGCCTACACCTTGGACTGAACTACTGCATGCACCCGTTCGGACACCTTGACCGACCAATCACTAAGAAAGTCAACGGAGTGAAGATCATTGATAAGATCATTGCGGCCAGCCCTGACAAGAAGATCAAAGAGATCGAAGCTCTTTCGGAAAAGGCAGGTTTCTCTGAGGTGGGCGCTTCCTTCAGGCAAATCTACGATCCCGTCATCAGGAACGCCGTGTATCACTCCGACTATGTCGTTCAATCCGACAGCATGCGGCTTCTGTCTGGCAACTGGCTCTCGAAAAAGGGCGGACACTACACACCGCTGATTCCGTTCGATGAGCTGGGAGAACTAACGAGCGAAGCTTTCGCATTTCATTCTGCGCTTCTTGCGCTTTACAAAAGGGCGTGTCGGTCCTTCACAGATTTCAAGTGCACTTTTCTGCCTTACGACTTGCACTACAAGGCTCTTCTTGAGCTTACATTCGATGGTGATCTGATCACTGGTTTTAGAACCTACTGGCCCAATGGCACTATCGGAGCATACGTCCGATCTGCGGATTCAATGTGCTTGGCTCAGAACATCCGGTTTCGCCCGGAGGGCAGCATAGACTTCATGATCGGCATTATTGCGAGCAGGCCGGGCCCGTTTTCGCCTTGCGTCGAATTCGATGCACAGCCGATCTATGCCAAAGTCCCCGGAACTGAACTCCAGCCGTACTGGCCAACGGCCCTGAGCAGCTACAAACTGCTCGGTTAAATATAGGAAACGGTTGCCAGCACTGTCGGCGGCTTGGTAGCTGGCCTTTTGCGCGTCTTCCATGAGCCCCGACCTACACGGAGGACAGCTAGCCCGCGTTTCACTCATCGAGGGCTGATACGTCAGGAAGTTCCTGTAGCCAACGGGACATATCGTTCGCTTGGCGACTTCCATGCACGTAAGAACTCGAATGGATCCTGCGCGCCGATGAATTCTCGTGCCAGTCGAAGGCGCTCCTGCACGACTTCTCGCTCTGCTTCGGAAAGATTGCTAGCTCGCTCTTCAACTCCCTTGAGGAACTGTTCAATGTTCAGCGTCTTCGTCCAGGCTTGGATGATCTGATTCAATTGCTCCCGGCTGTCGCTGATAGATTTTGCAATTTGCCTCTGATCCTCTTCGCGACTCCACCTCTCTTGCTGCGCTTCCCACTGTTGTTGTCTTAGTTCGGCCCGATGTGCCGCCTCCAGGATTTCCTGTTGGACGACTTCGGTTGAACCCTCAATGGATTTCACGATCTTTGCGATATCCCGAGTTAGTGTTCGCTTCTCGGTTTCTTGAAATGACACCGACCATGAGACGTCTCGATACGGGGAGTAGACGACTACCCCCGCAAAGTGCCGGAACCCGCGTCGTCCGCAGCAAGGCGAACCCTCCGAAGCACCAGAGAAACCGGATCAAGGACGTACGGCGGCAGGAATTCCCAATCCGCGGCAAGTGCGGCGGCTGGGGCGGCAAGACCCTAATTTCCCGTCGCCGATAATGTGCGTGATTTCTCAATCTTTTGGTGGGGCTGCCAACATCCGGCAGCCCCACTGGTTTTCGTGTAAACCTGGTTTCAAAAAGAGAGAACAATCCCGTCAGAGGCCTGATAGAAGCCTTGTTTGTGGCTATTCGTGCCCGTTTCTTGGAAAGCCGAGACACGCTTGATGCGAGCCTACACCTGACACTCACCAAAAAGGAAAGGGAAACTATGGACGAAAAGACATGCCGGCTATTACTCGGCAGACACATTCTCGCCATGCGCCGCACGGGTCCTGATGCGATGAGAACATCTCGAAAAATGCACGCCGGAGAGATATGCAATTCCTGCCGGGGCCCACTTCCGCATCCTCAAACGCCGGGCTCGAAGCGTTGCGCTAGCTGCGTCAACAGTCACCATGTGCGCATGACATTCTCCTTCTTCCGCGGATGGCATTGCCGATTTTTCTCGAAACGCTGGAAGGTGTTACCGAAGAGCGTAGTATTCCGGGATGCGGCCTCGATCTGGGAAACGGCCAGGCGTGGTAACGGCCTAATCGATGACGAAGATCGAAAGTACCTCACACTCTCTATCGAACTTGGCAGTGGTGGAATTATGCTGAGGCTCTCTGATGAGCAGTTGGTGGCGCTCGGAGGGGAATTGCCGTCGACAATCGACGCAGGGGTGGAAAACACTTCCAGCAGCGCTGTAGCGGCGCCCGATCAACGGTAAATCATCGCGCCATGATGCCCCAGGACGGCCGTCCTGGGGTTTTGGATCTCCGAGCGCTCCCGCGCCTGCTTAGGGAAAACGAAGATGTAAATCTGAGCCTCGCGTAGGATGTGCAGGGGAAGGGTGCGTCCCGATCGGCAGAGTCCGAGCCCTCGAAAGACTGGGCTAGAAAACGTCTGCAATGAGCCCATCAACGGTCATAGAATCAATGTCATGATATGGAACCCACGCGGGTCCCGCTGGCATCGCTGGGATCCGCATCTACATGCGCCGGGCACCCTCCTCGCCGATCAATTCGCGGGCGACTGGGATGCCTATCTCACCGCTGTCGAAAACAGCGCCCCAGTCATCCGGGCACTGGGAGTCACGGACTATTTCTGCATCCAAACATACAAAGAAGTCCGAAAGCTAAAGGATGCAGGCCGACTGCCTAACGTCTTCTTTCTATTTCCCAATGTCGAGATGCGGCTGGAGATCAAGACCGCCAAGAATCACGGCATCAACCTTCATCTCTTGTTTTCTCCGGATGATCCGCATCACGAATCAACCATCGAGCGGATTCTTGGACGTCTGCACTTTCGTTTCCAGGAACAGGACTACGCATGCAACAGGCAGGAACTGATTGCCTTGGGGCGAGGCTACGATCCGAAACAAACAGACGAAGATGGAGCCCACCGGACCGGCGCGAATCTATTCAAAGTAAGTTTTCCCGAACTCCAGAAACTTTTTCGGGAAGAACAGAAATGGCTCTCAAAGAACTGTCTAGTGGCGGTTGCGGGGAGTCTGAACGACGGGACCGCCGGCCTTCAGGAAGACGCATCCTTCGCCGCCCTCAGACAAGAAGTCGAGCGATTCGCAGACATTATTTTTGCGAGTACTCCGTCACAACGCGAATTCTGGTTGGGAAAGTCCCCAAAGGCGAGTCGGGAAATCATTGAGGAGAAGTACAGGGCGCTGAAGCCCTGTATGCACGGTTCGGATGCGCATTCGGTCGAAAAGGTGGGTGTACCTGCAGAGGGTCGATTTTGCTGGGTTAAAGGAGATCTGGCCTTCGAAACGTTGCGTCAAGTCGTTCTGGAACCAGACGACCGTGTCCGTATTGGATCAAGGGCTCCCTTTGGCCCCAGTCCCGGGGTGACGATGCATAGCGTCAAGTTGAACGACGCCCCGTTCGTCTTAACGCCTGAGTTACAACTCAATCCCGGATTGATCGCAATCATTGGTTCACGAGGTTCCGGCAAAACAGCTCTTATGGAGTTCTTAGCTGCGGGTGCTACCGCCCTGACCTCCACGGCATTGGATTCCTCATTTCTCCAGCGAGCCGCCGACCTTTTAGGCGATGCTGCGGTCGAAATTACTTGGGCGGACAATGAGACAAACAGCGCTACACTACACGATCCGTCGGGCTGGAGCACGAACGATGTGGAGGCGGCTATGCGTCTGGTGCAGATTCGCTGACAGAGTCCAACTGCCTCGCACCATAGCTTTCATAAAACCATCTGCCATCGCGCGGCATGTTTCTTCGTATGCCCCTCGAACGACTCCAAGTGGGCGCTCCTGCGGATCATCGTCAAGGTTTGCTACCCATGCCTCAAGGCGCCTCTGCGCCTGGTCCAGGCGGAACCAGCCATCTTTGGCGGTATAGGCATCGATCCATGTGTTTGCGTCGCCGCCGGCTTTGCTAACCGATTCTCGCACCGTCGCGCACAAACGCCCCAGATCTGCCATGCGCCGGCAGGCCTCCCACTGAGCCTTACGCCCAACGTCGCGATCAAGCCAGAAGCTGTGCTCTCGTCCTCGGATGATCTCGATGGCTTCGTCAAATCGCTTCTCTGCGATGAGCTCACCGCAATACGTCAAGAGCACGCGCTCTTCGAAGCGGAACGTGTCAATTGAGCCAAGGCAGCTGGGTGGCAGTTTGGCATTCTGAAGACCTAATTCCGCCTCTACCCTATCAGCCATAGTCGAATAGGCTTCTGAGAAGTTCGTACGAAGTTGCCGCGCGAGTTCTTCCACAGCGGTTAGTTCGTCCTTCGAAGCCGGCGCCGGCACGGGGTCGAGACTTGCCGGAGGAGCGCAGGTCAAATCGCTTCTAAATTCACCCGCAAGAACATACCGAGCCGTAATGGATCGAAGTTTAGCCAATGCCACGTCTTCTGGAAGCTGTAGGCCTAATTTCGATAGGACTAGCTTTCTCAACTCGCGGGTGGCCTCTTTGCTTCCGATTTCGGCGTCGCGTGCATCGCTAGCGAGCCAAGCCACAAGCAAACCGCCATTGCCCGACGTGTCGTGGAAGATCGATTTGAGAATGGATGGTGGCTCGGGCGACGATGTGTCCGATGATGCTCGCGCAAGGTCTTCATAGGAGACCCGCTCAGGCGCGAGCATTTCGTCGATGACGCCATCCGTGTATCGCTGACGCAGAACGTTTCGAGCAAGCCGTTTCAGTTGTGGCTCATAACACTCTCCTGCCTTTTCGAGTTCCATAAGCACCGAACCGTGGCGGTCGCGTTCGCAGCCAGGCAGATAACCTGCGGCATCGGGTAGCAGAGAGACGCCGGGGGCCATTCCGCAAAATTCACGGTAACCGGCGGAATGTTCCCCCTTTGTGACGCACTCTTGCACAAGCTCGCGAGCTTCAAGCATTTTGAGAGCGACGAAGCGGTTCAGCGTGGTGAACGCTGCATCGCGAACATAATCTGTGACTGAATCAGAGACGTTCATCCCAGCCGAACGCTTGTGTTCGATTGCAGCGATAATCTTGTTTCGCTGGGCTTGTTGAAGTTCTGAGAGGTGCGCACCTCCCTTTGAAGCGATGACGCCGCTGCGCAAAACGTCAAACGTGCCCTCAAGTTGGTAAAAGAAATCTTCATCAAGCAGGTTTCGTGCCTGTTGAGTCGCGCGTTCGATCGTGTTGCGGGTTGCCTTATCCATTGTGTTTGACCATCACTCCACGATCACTTTCTTACCGGCACCGATCAGCCTTGAACATTCCTCTCGAATTCCGTCCAGTGCGGCGTCGAGCTGTTCCTCAGTTTCCACTCCCCCGGAAAAGTAGCTGCCTAGCCTCACCGTCGTGATGCGCTCGCCATCAATGATGCGGTATAGCTCTGCGATGGCGTCGCGGAGACGCGGTTCACAGGCGTCGAGCTCCGAACGGAGCTGGGGAATCGGCACTCGTTCTTTGTTCCGTGCTTTCCCTCGCTCGAAAGGTGCTGCTAGTTTCTGTCGCTGATCATCGTCGATACTTTCCCAACCGGTGGTTTGCGACAGCCGTTCAGATGCTTTGGTGTACGCGGCAATCCGAGCGTTGATAGCCTCTTCGTAGCGGCGCTCATACTCGGTTTCGATAACAGACGCGTGTTGCTCGATAACGGGCAGTTCCCGATAGAAGGTCTCGCGCGCCAGGAGATCTTCGAGCGATGTCGCTTTTGTCCGCAGATCTTCGCTCACGTCCGGCTCGCTACTCAGGAAAGGCCACGCAGTCTTGAGCACTTCGCGTGCGCGATCAAGATCGCGGAGTCGCGGCTCCGAAAGCGCTTGCTCGAGCTCCCCCGCACGTTTAATTGCATCTTTGATGGAGCGATGAGAAGCATTGAATGTTGCGATTGCATTGTCTTCTGAACCTCGAAGGATCGCCTTCATTTGGCCAAGAGCGACATCCAGAACGGTTTCACCAGGCAGATGGTACGCGATGAGCTGACCGTGCGCAGATGCGACGGCGTCCTCATGGCGCGCGATTTCCTTTCGCAGCTCTGAAACGATGGCGGAGACATTGGTAATCTCGCCTCGCACCTCACTACCAAACGTATCCCGGAAAGCTTCAGCGGCAGCGATGAGAGCTTCTGTCTCAATGCCTCTTTTGGGTCGGAACGATGCCTGCCGAAAAAAATTGTTATTAGAAAATGTGTCGCGCGCTTCAATTCCTGTCGCGGAGTCGATTGTCTGACCTTTGCTGGTTGCCTGTATCTTTCCAGCGCGCAGCAGCGAGAGGGCGAACAAGCGAACCGCTTCGAAGTCCCAACCGAACGGCTCCTTAGCGAGCTCGTCAGAGAGGAATCGACCGCTTGCGGTGTCGCCATAGTTGGCGCGTTCCTCGATCCTGGAGAGAACTTCTGCGAGAGGACCAGTTTCAGCCCTAAAGACCGTTTTACCCCGTTCGTCGCGCAATAGGCCAAGGCTCCCGAAGACCGAAGGCAGGCCCTGAAGGTTCTCGGCCGAAAACAGCGCCTCTACACCCTTTTTCACGTCGGCTGGTCGTGCTGCGGCTTCCTTGAAGCGGTCGAACACCTCAGGGAGAACGTCACTGAGGATTTCAGCAGCGCTCTTGCCCATATCGACAGCACGATCATCGGGACTGCGGTCATTGCCCCGGAAGCTGACGCTGCCAGCCAAGCAAGCTGCTTTCATGAGCCGGCGGAGTTCGTCTTGGTGACGCCTCAGCCGAAGCTTTTCTTCGCCAATAAGTGCCGTTTCGTCAGCCGTCTTGGCTTCTCGTTCCTTTCGCGCGAGCATCTCCTTCGAGCGAAAGAGCTCGACGGTCTCGCGATCTATCGCGTCGTTGAGTGCTACTGCCCAAAACACGTTCTTGCGTTCCTGCTGACTGCGTACGCGTAGTTCCGAAGCGAGTGCCTTGAAGGCCGCGCCATCCTCGGCAAGATGAACGTGAAAGATCATGTCGCCGTCGACGACTTCTCGGCCGTGGATGGAGAGGCCCGCTTTAAAGTTCTTAGTATCGAAGAGAGTATGTGATGGCTGTGGTTGCCAGAATGAAGCGAGCACCTCGGAATAGAGTCTGTGCGCGTCGCCCGGCTTCGGGCTAATACCGTTGCGGATGCGTTCCCAATCGTCTTCTGCCGGTGTAGGAATTCGATAGCCGTCATCGCCATGACGGACCTTATTCGCCGCCTCAAGTTGGCGAAGCGCATCCTTTACGGCAGCGAGCTCGGACTCGGCGGCAACTCCGGGGTGCAGACCTGCCGCGATGTTTTCCGCCGTGCGATGAACACTTTTCACGTATTGCAGAAGGCAAATGACCTTCGCTACCGGCTGCGCTAACCGGTGATCAAGCTCCTTCGCTATGGCAGAGATCTTGGCCCGAACCTCAGAGCCAATATTGCCTTCGACGAGGTCATACACCTGATCGAGCCGGGCTACGGAACCGAGGGGTTGATCTGCGAGGTTCACAGCCGGATTGATCAGCAGCTGCTGCGCAAGCTTGATGATGGTACGATTTGCGCCACCAACGTGCTTGCTAGCGCCGCCCTGCGTGCGTAGGCCAGAGACCACCTGGATAATCAGATCGATTTGGTAAGGTAGCAACGGATAGAGATCAATAAAGCTCTCACGGGTTAGCTCGGGCAGTCTGATGTCAGCAGTAAACCGAGTATGTTCGGTGAACCGACCTCGATGCGCGTCAAAAATGTCTCCCAGAACCTTCTGCGCACCAGCATTCTTGGACAGTACACGTCGGCTGGTAACCTCGGAAATATCAGACGGCTCCAGATGGATTTGTAGAGGGAAGCGGTCCATTAACCGGGCGAGTTCAATTTTCTTGTCGTCAAGTCCACTGACAAGCTCGCCAAGCTTCTCTTGCGAAGTGACTACAATCCAGTGTTTTCCGCGACCTTTCACACCGAGACTTTGCACAACAGCTTGCAGGTCGAGCATTTTCTGCACGTCGCGTGCAACGAACTGGCCAACTTCATCGACTACAAACATAAGCGCGTGGCCAGGTCGCCTTCGCTTCATCAGATCATTTGCGCGCTCACCGAGCTTACCCGGTGAAATGTCGGCCTTGTTCTTCACGGCCTTGACCCAAGAATCGGCCATCGGGTACGTTGCCGAATCCAGGCTGTGCAGGACACGGCTAGCCTCACTGAGAGCAAACGCCACTTTGCCTTTCTCTACGGACCATTCCTTATTGAAGAGGCGACGGTATTCCGTCTCGAACCCTTCAAGCTGACCTTTTTCCTCCAAAACGATTTCCAATTCAGATAGATCAAGGTCCTTTGCATACCCAAGACTTTGAAGAAAAAGCCCGTACATAATTTCAGTCAGCGACTGGTTTCCGCTTCGGATACCACGGTCCGTGGAGACATCGAAAATTACGGCGTGGGTCGGAATTTTCTCGTTGATAGACTTCAGAAGCACCTGAAGCTTGTTATCACCGACACGCTGACCGAAACGATCGCCAGCAGGAACTCCTGCAACAGGTCGATTCTCGATCGACGAGCCAAGCATCTTGGCGAAGCTGGATTTACCTGACCCGAAAAAACCCGATACCCAGATGGCGACACCTTCGTGCGGTTTATTGGGCGTCTCTTGATAGGCATCAAAAATATTGGTGTAGTGCGACCGAATAGCGTCGGTCACAACGTACTCGCTAATCTCGTCACGCAAGATGTCGTCATTGGTCTGATCGACCTTGATGACCTCTTCGATCCTACGATGGATGTCGTTGGCAAAGAGGCTTTTGATCAGTTGGGTTGTCATGGCTGTTTTCCCGTCAAAAAATCTTTGGTCGATAGTTGTGTTCAGCAGCCAGTACGCCCATAAAGCGGAGCCCGGCCGCACCATCGAGATCGCCCGGATAAAAAAGCACTGTCGGGACGAAGACGCGTCCCTTCAGTTGCTCTAGCAAAGAGAACGTCCGATACACGGGGAAGAGCGCTCCGGTGCGCGAAATAAAAACGACGTCTCGACGGGGGTTCGGCTCATCAGGCATCCGCGCCGCCACGAGATCAACAAGGGGAGCGTATTCTGACAGCACCGAATGCACAGTCTCAACCATCGTATCTATACCTTGCTCGCGCTCCGCAGCAAACCAATCTTCGAGTGGCCGCTGCGAGCACATCGCTTCCTTCAGGCACTCCGCTAACGATATTCGTTTGACCCGTTTTCCTTTTTGGGTGAGTCGAGTCTCCAGCAATGTGACCTGCTTGCGTAATTCAAACTCTTCGTCTGGATCGTAGCGAAAGAGTGCATAAGGCATGTCGTGATAAGCGCTAATGCGCTCACGCGGATCGGTCAGCTCCAGTACAGACTCGAGATCATACTTAATACGATGTTCCAGGTCGCTCATGCCACCATCCTCTCCGTGTACTGGCAGGCGCTGGCACAAGGTAACGTCAGCTCCACGATGCTGCCCGCGACGTGATACTCCAGCTTGCGATACTGATGCAGCCTCAATAGATGAGCATGCACCTGATCCTGGCTCATAAGAAGCAATTTCCAAAGCTCACTTGAAAGCACCCGCGACGTGGAATTCTCTTCCGAAGCAATGATGTGACAAAAATATAGAAACAACTCGTCTGAAAGGTGAATAGAGGAGAACGTTTTTGCAGGCCCTTCACCTTCGAGAAGACCAAAATCTCTTGCCATGCGCACAAGGTCTCTCGCAGTCCGAAGTGCTCCGTATTCTGAAAGGGGCGTGCTTCCGGGATTTCTGGACTTCCAAACGGCCAGCACGTGCGGTAGTGCGTCTTCGGCACGCAGGCTGAGGCGCCCGGACTGATATTCGGGATACAGCCATGTTGCTAAGAAAAGTTTGTAGAGCGTCTCGTGTGTCGCAATCCAGAAGTGAAGACAGTATCTCCAATCTGAAGGGCCATATCCACCGCGCGCAAGCACGATCAGGCAGTTAGCTGCTTTCAAATCACGAAATCTGCGGCGGAGTGTGGCATGAACTTCCTTCTTCCACGCTTCACTTCGAAAGCTTCCATGCAAGCTGTATTCGAAGTTTTGATCGAAGGACATTTCGTCCTTCCAGTTTCTGAACAGGGTATATGTCTCCTCTACCAGGGGGCCCTTGCGAATGAGGCGCTGCGAAATGGGGGCGTTCGTTCTTAGCATGCGATTTCCCTTTTTGCATATGGAACAGCGAGTGCCCCAATTTCTCCCCGCGCAAATCCAAGGGCGAGCAATGCCACGTCTTGATCAGTGCCGGAGAACGCTTCCGGTAGAGGCACAGCACGGCCTTCTGCCGAGCGGCGAAGCCGGGAGAACATCTCCATTTCCTGTTCTGTGACGACTTCAAAAGCATGAAGCGCGCACTTGAGATCGTTTCCCTTGAGATTCTCAAGGCGGCGGAAAAAGGGTCGCCATTCATCTGCTTGATCGAGCCAGTTCTCCCACTTCGCTTCGAACTCTTCTTCGATGGTCTCGGGAAGCCGCCAAAGTGTGACGCTATCTGGAGGGTCGAAGATTTCGCGGCACCGATGGGCAGCGACAGTGTAGACGGAGCGCGCCTGCGCAAAATGGTGAGTTCTGGGAAATCCTCGACGGATCGCCGCAGTCCCGAGTGGGCCGAGCTGGCCTCGAGTATTCCACCACTTTGCGAGATCCATTTCGCCGAATCTGGCGACGATTAATCGCAGCTTAAGCAGCCTGTCGAAGTTGAGTGATACTCGCGTCATTCTGCTCTCATGCTCTTGGCCTCGGCACTGAGGTTTCGGCCTTCGACGTACTTCTCCGTCGCGTCACGCACTACCCATGCCAGCGACACCTTCTTTTGCTTCGCAATTTCATCAAGTGTTTCGTAAAGATCGGACGGGAAGCTGATCGATGCGCGGACCCAAGGTGGGGCCTTAGACCTCGTGCTCCTTTTCTCCGACTTTTTTCGCTTCATCGCCACTTGCCTTTATATTTGTCCTCACCACTGTACACCACGGCGGTGAAGACACAACGGCATGGCTGCTGACCCGTTTGTTCTTGAAAAAAGACTTGCGCTGGATCTTGCGGTGAGGGTGACGGTGGCGCTACAAGACTGATGTTCTTAAGACACTGCAACTATCAGTTTGCGCGCCGGTAACGAGAGTCGGTCGGCACAGACATGTTGCGTTTTCTTGAGCGTTCATTCTCTCCTGCTTCGTAATACTGCGGGGAGAGGGCCCAATGCAGCTTGCTTAAAAGCTTCTGTGTACCAGATCTCCCAATAACCGTCGTGAGAGAGTACCGCCACAAAGTCATTTGTGTCAGACCTGGCTGGCGCGAATATGTCCATTAGGGGTGGAATCGAAAATCGCCAAGAGGATCGTACAGATCCCCGTAAAGTGACCGGAACCAGCTTCCCTGCGAGCGCCGCCATGTCAGGCGTTTCAGCGGACGAGGGCTCCCCCCGTTCAATGGCCCCATCTGGAAGAACGATCACCCGAATCTGCTCAAGAATTTCGTCCCCTTCCACCTCCTCCGTGGACAGCAGGCGGAACCTTCCGTCGGAAACTAAATATAGCCATGCTTGAACTGCTCCGATACTGTTCTCCAACCATGAGATTTGTGATGACAGTTCCTTGGGCAGCGGTATCCGGCCTAAACCGTCTCCTCGAAACCTAATTCTGTCGGCTTTTGCAGATGACGCCATTTTGAGCGGCTTCTCCGGGGTTTAGTACCAGTGTTTACCATGCTCTAGTAGAATCAATATGTTACTGAAAACACATAGAATATCAAACAAAATAGTTGACACTAAACCAATGTTTACCGCATCATACTAGTGGATTGTGTACTGCCATTCAGGGACACAAGATGTAGGGGGTGCTTTGAGGATCGATTGGGTGGAAATCCCGATGTCCTCAGTCACCCGCAACTCGAACCATTCGAGCCTATAATGCGTCGGTGGTTCATAGGGCGTGGATTCTCGCTGATTAGCGAAACTTGGCGGCGAGCGCTTTTCGCGGAGGTGCAACATGATCACGGCCACTGTATCCGGTAGCTTCCATCGTCATATGGACGCGATCTCACGGGCTGTGCACGAGCTAGCTTCCCGCGGCGTGAGAGTCCTTTCGCCAGCGGACCCGCGAGTCGTTGCAGCGCAGGGAGAATTTCTGTTTGTGGCAAGCGATCCCGTGCGGTCCGTCCGACTTGTGCAGGATCGGCATCTGGATTGTATCCGTGCCGCAAGTTTTCTCTGGCTTGTATGCCCTGACGGTTATGTCGGGCAATCGGCGTCTATGGAGATAGGGTTTGCAGCCGGGGCCCGAGTACCAATCTATGCTTCGGCCCCTCCTTCAGACGTGACTTTGCGAGAATATGTTCAGGTTGTTCCTTCTATTTCGGTTGCGACCAGCTTGGCGGCTGCCCAACCCGATCGCCGTCAGCGGGAGGGCTTGTTAATCAATCCACACGCTTCCATCGAGCAAGCCCACGATGTCCTAGAACGGATTAAGAGTGTCCTAGCTCATTCTGATGGTCGAATCGAACCGGCGTTGCAAGTGCGCCAAGAGATATCTGACCTCAGATCGAAACTTGCGCTGCCAACCTCGTATATGAATTGAGGGCAAACCACTACCATGGACGCGACGTTTGAGAAGCTAGAGGCTCTGCGTCTTCTGGCAAAAGAGATTCTTGCGGATCAGCGCGAATCGCTAAAGCAATACGGGGTTGGTGCAGGCTTTTGCCATGTTCTAAGCAAGAAAAAGGACACCCCCTCGGTTTCAAGCACCTGCACTTGTGTCCTGTCGTTTGTCGCCACTCGATCATGGGCTTGGTGGGCTGACAAGGCTAAGACAAAGGATCTCCTTAGATACATGGTCGCTCAAAATGAGAGCGCCGACCTTGAAAAAGACAACCCATTCACAACTGCTTGGATTTTGGATGCGGCGATTGCCCTAAAGAACGGGTACGCAGATCCGCTTGAAGATGCAGACAACGCAGAAATCTCACGCAAAGAAGGTGTTCTTCTTGAAAAGCTTACGCCCCGAGGCGTGAGCATTGCCCCATACCCCTCTTCGGCATATCTCACGCATTTGGTCGTACGGGTGTTGAAGAATCCGAAGAGCAATGGCCTACTTCCGAAGGACAAAGCCGACCAAGTTAATGAGTGGGCCTGGGCAGAACTGACGCGACAGCTTGCGCTTATTCAAGCAAAGAGCAAGACGGGAGATCCTTTCGCCGTTCTTTATCTCCTTCTCATCGTCACATCTCTAACGCCCAGTTCAGATTTCAACCCCGAGAGATCGAGCATCCGCAGACTTGCGCTTCGTGCATTTTTCGAGTGCCAGCTTCCGGATGGAACTTGGCCGCTAAGCCGCCCGCTCTTTATTTACCCTACGATCGGAAACGCCCACTGCTACGAATATGAAGCATTAACTCAATTGCTCCAGCAAAGTGATTTGAGTGAACTGCTGTTCGAATACCTCCCAAATATTGAGCTTGCCGCGCGGTCAGCTTACGCCAACGCATACCGTTTAGGGACCAAAGTGCGCGCGTGGTCTTCAGGCCATCATCCACAAGTGAGCGAACCCGAATCGTGGACTACGGCCAGCGTATATCACTTCTTCTTTGTTTTGGATCGTTTATTGTCCGGTTGGGTTCGACGTGAACTTTACCGTTATCTAGATCTCACTCCGGCTTCGGCACCGACAGAAGCGAAACATGAAAAGCTCAAATTTGCCACCGACATGCTAGACAGCACTGTCTTTGTAGACGGTCGAGACAAATCTCTGAAGGATTTTCTTTGGGAGGAATTTGTCAGCAAAATATCAGCTGAATCTGATTTCGTTGCAAGTGGTAGCACATTCGAAAAGCAAAGTCCACGCTCAGCGATCCTCTTCGGGCCTCCTGGGACTTCAAAAACCGATTTGGCAACGAAGACCGCAGATTTCCTGGGCTGGCCATTTTTACCGATTGATCCCTCTATGCTTCTAAAGAACGGGATGGAGGGTATTCAGGCCGAGGCGAATGCGATCTTTCGAATGCTCGCTCAGACAGACTCGATTGTTGTGCTTTTCGACGAATTTGATGAACTTGTGAGGGAACGAGGATCTTCGAGAGCTGAGCAACCATTCTCTCGGCTGCTCACCACGGCCATGTTGCCAAAGCTCGCGGAGTTGCACAGAAGAGCGAATTTGGTGTTCATTATCGCAACTAACAATATCGCTGAGTTCGATCTTGCGATCAGTCGAGAGGGACGTTTCGACCGCGTAGTCCAGGTTTTACCGCCAACTTATGCCGCGAAAACTGCATTTAAAAACTGGGGCTTAAATAAGAACCTGGATTTCAAAGCGTGCTTTCAAGGGCTCGGTTTGGTCCTGGATGAAGATGAGGATCTCAAGCGGAAGATAGGGGATCTCACTTATGGAGAGACCCAAGCCTTAGCGAGCGAACTGGCGACGGCCTCAAAGCTTCAAGACGCACTCAAGGCTTTGAATGATCGCTGGAACAAGTGCACGCTTCAACGTCACGTTCCCAAGCTTCACGCTAGAACTGAAGAGGAGATCTCGTGGAGGGAACGTTGCGATTCGGAGAAAGCTTTCAATCGATAGGAACTTTACCTTCTGCTGAAGAACTGTTGTCCGCCCAAGATCCCGCTCTGGGCTTGATAATCGCGATTCAATGCGACCGATGGCCCGAAAAGCCCAGCGAAGATCCCCTTTGGGGTTTACTGCGCATCGTTATGGCTCAACAGCTTTCGACCGTGGTCGCTTGCCGACTTGCCGAGAGGGCACTTCATGCAGACCCTCGGCTTCGGCGTCCATCGTTTGAATCCATTCCGGATGTGGACTCGCTCAGGCGTATTGGATTAAGCGAGAGCCGAGCGCGTTGTTGCATTGATATAGTTACTAGGTCGGACGAGTTTCGGCGCCGGGCCAATGACGGCGAGGATTGGGCCCAGATACTCAATGGCATTAAAGGAATCGGTCCTTGGACTATTCAAGTATTCAGGATTATGGTATTGCGTGAACCCGACATTCTGCCACTGAAAGACATCGGACTTGAACGTGCGATCTCCAAGGTGTATGGGCCAACTGCAGACATCACTGAACTTTCAGAGAATTGGCGACCTTATCGTTCGGTCGCTTGTTGGTATCTCTGGAGAACGCTAGGCAACATGCAACTAGGGTGATTAGATGACAGGAAGGTTCTACCTCTCGACCAGAAAAGATCGCAGCGAAGAAGGTGCATGCGTGTCCCGTGCCCTCGTGGATAGGGGTTGGGAATGCACTTTCGACTGGACATCTCTGAACGATTCAACGGCTCGCGACTTTCCCAGGATAGCTGGACTGGAGATTGGCGGCGTCCGGCAAGCCGACGTTGTCATCGTACTGCTGCCCGGGGGCTTCGGAACGCACGTTGAGATCGGCGCTGCTATAGCACTTGAAAAGACCATTATTCTGCATTCCCCAAGCCAAGCCATACTCGACACCCCTTATCCCTGCGTTTTCCACTACCACCGACTTGTCAAAATTCTAGTTTCCGAACAAATTGACATTGAAGCAGTACTCAACGCCCTCCCACCTGAAATACGCGCTCCGATTGGAGCAAAGACACTTTAAGTCTCCAGTAAGTCTCCAGGAACTGGTCAAAACACTGAAACCCGCGTAAACACTGGTGGCCGGACGCATTTTTACTTTCTGCATCGGAAAGTAGCCGGCCGAGCCTTATCGATGTTGAGATCAACGGGGGGCCGGCACAACTGTTTGCGGCTCTGTCGGCGACTGGAACCAGTTGAATGCGATCAGAACGACCGCCAGC
>Ga0182030_10011314_pt1 | contig 18017 bp, 18 predicted proteins | sample 812S3MmetaG_FD_121299 | JGI IMG/M metagenome (GOLD analysis project Ga0182030, IMG submission 121299) | Permafrost microbial communities from Stordalen Mire, Sweden - 812S3M metaG (Illumina Assembly) | ecosystem: Environmental > Terrestrial > Soil > Wetlands > Permafrost | place: Sweden...
AATCCTGTTCTTGGTGTGGGTCACTTTTGGCGAGCACAAATGGGTCAGTCTTGCGTAGCGCCGAAGCCTTTACGGATACGGAAAGATCGCCGGCTCGATCAACACTCACTATGAAATACCGTTCGGCGTACTTTTCGATATGCTCCGTCAGCGAACACTCATTGAAAAAGAAAACCAGAAGTCTATCAACATGAAAGAGTATCGGCGAAAAACGAGGTTCGGCAAGGTGACGGATTTGCCGTTCGTCTTTGGAATCCTCACAAAAGACAAAATCGCCGAAATTCGTCGCCAACACCCGAACCAACCCGAAGCCATGAGCTGTCGAAAAGAGTTCATCAAAGGCCGTGGCGGGAGCACCAAAGACCCAACCTGGAACCGGGCGAGCCATCTCCACACGTGTTGCCAGAGCAAATGTCCGTGGCGGCATAAGGCCGCTTGCAAGCGCGTCCTCAAAGACGGCGACGACTTCAGCGATTTGAAAGATCCAGATGCCCAAACCTGAACGCTGCCCGAAGTGTAATAGACCCGTCACAGCGCGGCCTCAGCAATCAATAGGTGGTCGAGGTGCGGCGGACGATCGCGCTAATGGCCACAGTCCGGTTCGTCTTGTCCGCCTGGAAGAAAATGCGAAAGCTGCCGACTCGGCGCCGGTAGCGGTCTTCCTGCCCTTCGAGCTTCACGATGTCGCCCTGGAAAGGGGCGGCAGGCATGCCTCGGATCGCAGCCGCGATCCTGTCCGTGTCCCTAGTGGGAATTCTTCGGAGCTGTTTTTGCGCCGCCTTTGCGACGACGATGGTCCAGGTCATGGAGAAGTTCGTTCAGGGTGACAACTTCGCCGCGCGCAATCTCGGCTTCGCCTTTGCGGATGGCGACTGCCTCGGCCTTGGTGGGTCGGTAAACCGGCTCTCGCGCCGTGATCGTGATCGTCCGGGAAGACGCCTTGAACTCCAACTGGTCGCCAGCCTTGATTCCGGCCAGCCGTCGGATGCTCCGCGGCACCACGACCTCCGTTTTATTTTTTACGATTGTCGTCATGATTTAAGATTAGCCGAACCTCGGCCGTTGTCAACGCACCAGGCGCTGAAGATAGTCTACAAGTCCGCGCCGCCGACAGCCGGACCCCGCGCCTTTACGGGTACGGAAAGATCGCCGGCTCGATCGCGGCGCGCACCCCGCCCGCTTCGTAGATTCGCTCGGTGAGGCGCTGGCGGAGTTGTCGCGAGACCTCGGCGCAGTGATGGTTGCCCGCCAGGTTTACGTGCTGGTGCAAATCGGCGTAAAGGTCGTACAGCATGTACTCCGTATACTGGCCGCTGGCCGGCGCCGGCTGCCAGCCCGCGCGTTTGGGAGCGGCGGCCGCGTAGGTGTACTGCGGCGTTCGCAAGCCCCGTCCGGTGATGAACTCGCTCATCTCGAAATAGATCTCGTTGCGCCAGCCCTCGGTGTGGCGGTCGAGCAGCGGCAGCACGCTGTGCCCTTGCATGGAATCCGGGACGGCCACGCCCGCGGCGGCCAGCAGCGAGGGCGCCAGGTCCACGTGGCTCACCAGCTCCGGAATCTCCAGCGAGCGGTTGAATCCCGGCCCTTCGATCACCAGCGGCACGTGAATCGAGCTTTCGTGCGGGCTGCGCTTGTACTCCGTGTTGCGCGTCTTGAAGTGGCAGCCGTGATCGCTCACAAAGGCCAGGATGGTGTTCTTGTCGAGCCCCGTTTCCACCAGCGTCTGGCGAACCGTGCCCAGCGTCTCATCCATCTTCGCCACGCAGGCGAAATAATCACCCAACTGGCTCGGCCACGACCCGGGAAGCGGGCGCAGATCCTGCGGAACGAAGGGATTCGGGTAGCGGCCCACGAATTCCCTCGGCGGCACGAAGGAATCGCTGTCGTTCTGATGATGCACTTCGAGGTACGACAGCACCAGCAGGAAGGGCGATTTCGCCGACCGCAGAAAGCGCTGCGCCAGGCCGGTCATGAAGTCGGTTCGGTAGACGCCGGAGAAGTGGATGGGCGCGCCGTCGTTGTCGTAGAGGTCGCCTTCGTAGGCGTGCGACGTCAATTCGAGCGTGTTGGCGGCCTGCCAGAGATCCAGGAATCCGCCGCGATACCGCGGGCTCACTGGCCCGTGCGTCTCGGGCCCGCCGGCGATTCCGTTGTTTCCCGCCAGGTGCCACTTGCCGATATAGTTGGCCGAATATCCGGCCGCCCGCAGCGTGCCGGCGAGGGTGGTAGCGTTGGGATCGAGTGCGATGCCGTTGCGCCACACGCCGTGCCGGCTGGGGTATTGTCCGGTGAACATGCTGCCGCGCGCCGGCGCGCACACCGGTTGAGCGGCGAAGGCATTGCGGAACAGCACGCCGCGCCCGGCCATGGCGTCGAGGTGCGGAGTGAGGCCCACGGGGTTGAGGCCCATCGCGCCGATCGAATCCCAGCGGAACTGGTCGGAGATGACGAGCACGATGTTGGGGCGTTCGGGCCGCGCGCCGGTCTGCGCCGAGCCGGCGGCGAATGGCGCCAGCGCCGCCGGGGCGGCTTGGAGCCAGGATCTTCGCGTAGTAAGATTCACTGGCCGCATGGTATCATGCCCCTCGAATGGCGGAATACTCCATCGGACTCGACCTGGGCGGCACCAACCTGCGGGCGGCGGCCATCGACCGCTCCGGCAAGATGCTCGACAAGATCTCCGGCGCCACCGATTTCGTGGACGGGCGCGAGGCCGTGCTCAACGACATCGTGGCGGCGATCTGCAAGCTGCGCGATCGGCAAGGCGCGGGCGGACTGGCGGGCATCGGCGCCGGTGTGCCGGGCTTTATTCGCATGAAGGAAGGCTTCATCACCAACTCCAATAATTTGCCCTACCTGGAGAATTTCCCGGTGCGCGACGAGCTCAGCCGCCGCCTGGGCACGCCGGTAATTCTGGAGAACGACGCCAATGCCGCGGCGTTGGGCGAGAAATGGATCGGCGCCGGAAAGGGAGTGGACGACCTGGTGCTGCTGACCCTCGGCACGGGCATCGGCGGCGGCATCATTTCCGGCGGACACATCCTGCGCGGTTTCGTGGGTATGGCCGGCGAGCTGGGACACATCACCGTGGTCCCCAACGGCAACCCGTGCGGCTGCGGCAATCAGGGCTGCCTGGAAAAACACGCGTCGGCCACCGCCATCGTGGCCATGGCACGCATGCTGCACCTGGGCGAGAATCTTACTTCCAAGGATGTGGCCGGACTGGCGGCGCAACCGGGCGAGGCGGGCGACAAGGCGCGCGCCATCTGGAAATCGGTGGGCGAGGCGCTGGGGATCGCGCTCGCGACGCTGGTGAATACCTTCAATTTCCCGCTGTATCTGCTGAGCGGCGGTCCGCTGCCGGCATGGGACTTGTTCGCGCCGGACATGCTGCGCGTGGTGGAGCAGCGCTCGTTCACCTACCGCTCCACCCGGCCGGCGATCGAGAAGGCCACGCTGGGCAACGAAGCCGGCCTGTACGGCGCGGCGTATTTGCCGTGGGAATAGCCTGGCCGCTATTGAGGCGTGAGATCGAAGGGACCCAGACGGTTCAGCCCCAAGGCCACCGCCAGCGCTGGCATTGACGTCAGCCAAACATGGCTTCATCGAGTTGCGCCCGCGTCACAGCCGTCATGCGGGGCGCCCGGGCATCGCCAACTGCGGGCGGCGATTTCCGTACCTTTCGCTTCTCCCATGACAGCCTGGCCAGGATAGCTTCAATGAAGAACTGGCGCAGTGAAATGCCGTTGAGGGCGGCAGTGCTCTTCGCCGACGCCAGTAATTCGTCCGGCAGCTCGATGGTGGTCCGCATCTGCCATGATTACGCCATACAGGAGCGCAGAGCCGCGAGTTCGGCGATTCTCGGGGATGCCCGTCCGCCCCGCAATGCCCCCACATAGCGCCCAGTTCCGCTAAAATGAAGCATCCGCGTCGCTTCCGTCAATTCAATGGGCACCACATCCATCATCCAAGTCGCTCATCTGGTGAAGCGGTTCAAAGATCTCGCCGCGGTCGACGATATATCCTTCACCGTGGAAGCGGGAGAGGTCTTCGCCTTTCTGGGGCCGAACGGCGCCGGGAAATCTACCACCATCAAGGTGCTCATCACGCTGCTTGCTCCCACCGGCGGCACGGCCACCATCGACGGGCACGATGTGGCGCGCCAAGCTGCCGAGGTGCGGAATACCATCGGCTACGTGCCGCAAATGATTTCCGTCGACGGAACGCTCACCGCCTACGAGAACCTGATGCTGTTGGCGCGGCTCTACGATATCCCGAGAGCGGAACGCAAGGGGCGCATCCGGGAAATGCTCTCCTTTCTCCAGTTGGAAGGGCACGGCGATGCGCTGGTACGCACGTTCTCCGGCGGCATGATCCGCAAGTTGGAGGTGGGACAAGCCATGCTCCATCGTCCCAAGGTCCTGTTGCTCGACGAGCCGACCACGGGACTCGATCCGGTGGCGCGGCAGAACGTTTGGGAACACCTCTTCGATCTGCGGGGGAGATTCAACACCACCATTTTCTTCTCCACCCACAACATGGAGGAAGCGGATGCAGTGAGCGACCGCGTGGCAGTAATGAACCGGGGAAAGATCGCCGCCACGGGCACTGCGGATGAGTTGAAAGCCAAAGCCGGCAAGCCCGATGCCACGCTGGAAGATGCCTTCATCTTCTTCACCGGCAACCAGCTCCAGCAAACCGGGAATTTCCGGGAAATCCGCCGCGCCCGGCAAATCGAGCGGCGGTTGGGATAGCGTTCGGGGCGACTATGCTGCACTACCTTTCACAGACGTTCCGGAAATCCTACGTGCTGGCGGAAATGGAAACGCGCAAGCTGCTCCACGATCCCACGGAGCTGATCTCCCGCGCGGTGCAGCCGATCCTGTGGCTGGGCATATTCGGCGAAGCGCTCAGCAAGGTGCGGGCCATCGCAACCCCGGGATTGACCTATCTCCAGTTCATCGTGCCGGGCATTCTCACGCAATCCGTCGTCTTCGTGGCCATCTTCTACGGCCTGTATATCATCATGGACCGCGACACCGGCGTTTTGCAGAAACTGCTGGTCACGCCCACGCCGCGTCTGGCCCTGGTCTGGGGCAAGATGGCCGCCGCCGGCATCCGGGGGCTGAGCCAGGCGCTGATAGTTTTCCTTTTCGCCATCGTCCTCGGCATCCGGCTGCACATCACCCTCTGGTCGGTTCTCGGAGTGATCGTCATTGTCATGCTGGGCGCGAGCTTTTTCACCGGTCTTTCCATGATCGTCGCGTCCATCGTGAAAACCAGGGAGCGCTTCATGGGTATCGGCCAGGTAATTACTCTGCCACTATTCTTCGCCTCGAATGCGATTTACCCGATTGCCATCATGCCTGCGTGGTTGCAGGCAGTGGCCCGCGTGAATCCTTTGAGTTATATGGTCGACGGATTGCGGGGGCTCATGCTTTCCAGCGGCGCAGCGAGCGTGGGCTTCGACATCGGGGTACTGGCCATTGTCGCGCTGCTGATATCGATGCTCAGCGCGTGGTTTTATCCCAAGGTGGTAATGTAAGCGATGATGAGCGATGTATCGATCGATAAGTCAAAGACGGCATTAGTCGTGATTGACCTCCAGAAAGGCATCGTGGGACGGCCAACCGTTCCCTATACCGCCGAGGCCGTAGTAGCAAATGCGGCGGCGCTTGCCGCGGCATTCCGGGCAAACGGCATGCCGGTATTTTTGGTGCGAGTGACCCCGTCTCCGGATTGGAAAGACGCGCTGCGACCCCTGGCGGACGCGGCCATGCCGGCGCAAACTCCTCCCCCGGACTGGGCGGAAATCGTTCCCGAGATGGGGCCGAAGCAAGGCGATTTCGTAATCACCAAACGCCAGTGGGGCGCCTTTTACGGCACTGACCTCGACTTGCAACTGCGGCGGCGGGGGCTGACGGCCATTGTCCTATGCGGCATCGCCACCGAGGTCGGCGTGGAAAGCACCGCGCGCGACGCTTACGAGCGCGGCTACCAACAGGTTTTCGTCCGCGATGCCATGGCGGGCCTCAACGCGGAGAGCCATGCCAATGCCATCGAACGCATCTTCCCGCGCATCGGCCGGGTGCGCGGCACGAAGGAAATCATCGCCGCTCTGGCGAGCTGAGCGGGCTCCCGCGGCAGTTGCGGCGGCGGCCCTGCCGCTGGGTCGATCATCGAGCAAGCCGCGGTCCAGCGCACGGCGCAGTCCGCCGGCAGGCGATCGACGCCGGCGCCAGGCGCCTTCGCCGGCCGAGTCGCCGCACCACGAATTCTCCCGCGCACGGGATCGGGGCAAGTTTGCGAGCGCCGCCGATCTAATCGCAGCGATTGGCGGCGGGCACATCAAAAAGCCGGTCGGATGCGGAAGCGAGCGCGCCGGCGCTGTTGATTTGGACGGCTAAACTATGTTCAAATTGGGGTGGCAATGGAGTTTGCCGCCCCGGCGGATGCCGGGGTAAAGCGCCTTCTTCACCGACGGCTGATGACTCCTCTCAAATCCTGATGGAGGTGCGGTCCGCAGGGACCCGCAATGAGAGGACTTGCCCGGCAACGTCGAAGCCGTAACGTACTCGCTGCCAGCGTCCCGCCGATTGACTCCGACAGATCCTTTCCGCATTCCCGCGAGACACAGCCATGATCGAGACGATCACTTACAACACCTTCCAGATTCTATTTGTAATGGCGTTCGCGCCTCTGTACGCCGGCGTGCTCTCCCGGCTGAAGGAGATGGTGCAAAGCAAGCGCGGTCCCAGCATCTTCCAGCCATATCGCGATATCTGGAAGCTCTTCCACAAGGATGAAGTCGTATCGGAAGAGACCACCTGGATCTTTCGCGTCACGCCCTATCTTGCATTCGTGATGCCGGTCTTCGTCACCATGCTGATCCCGGTTCTGACAGACTACCCGTTGGCGTTTGCCTTCATGGGCGACATGCTTGCGGGAGGCTTCTTTCTCGGCCTCGCGGGCTTCTTCGCCGCGCTCGCGGCAGTCGATACGGGAAATCCGTATGGTCCGATGGGAGCCAGCCGGACCCGTATGGTGGGTTTCCTCGCCGAGCCGGTCTTCATGATCGTTTTCTTTACGGTCTCCTTCGTCGCCCAGTCGACGATCCCTTATATCGTGCAACAGAGATGGGTTGCCAGCGTTGCCGCCTTCTTCTCTCCGGCCCACATCCTGTTGTTGATCGCATTTCTCATGCTGATTCTGGCCGAGGGAGGAAAGATCCCGGTGGACAATCCGTCGGGGCACTTCGAGCTCGCCATGATCGACGAATCGAAGGGTCTGGAGTTCTCCGGCCGGGGCGCGGCGCTGATGAAGTGGGGCGGCCAAATGAAGTTCCTCGTCCTGACCTGCATCTTCCTGAATGTACTGGTTGCGCCGTGGGGCCTGGCCCACGGGCAGCTCATTGGGGATGTGCTTGCCGCAGTCCCGCTGATTCTTTGCAAGGTATTTCTCTTCGTCCTCGTGTTGGTGGCGATTGAATCTTCTCTCGCCAAGCTGCGCCTGTTCCGCATCAGCGAGTTTCTAGGCGCGGCCTTCGTCATCTCGGTGGCAGCGATGGTCACAAGTATTTTTCCGGGAGCCTAAAACATGCCGACTTCCACACCGGAAGCTCTGAATACTCTCAGCGCGGGGCTGATTCTTATTTCAGCGTTCGCCATGGTGGCAACCAGGCAGGTGCAGGGAGTTGTACGCTTCTTTGTCATCCAGTCTCTGCTGCTGGCAGCCTCCTCTTTCCTTCTCGGATATGGCCGCAATTCCGTTCACCTATGGGCGCTCGGCGCCATCACGATCGCGGCCAAGGTGGTGACGATCCCCTGGGTCCTGCGTCGTCTCCTCCCCGGCGAGTTCTATGAACGGCGGGAGATCTCCCAGGCGGTCAACATCCCTTCGTCGCTGCTGCTGGCGCTCCTGCTGACGGTTGCCGCCGAGTTTCTGACCGGCCCTTTGGCGATGGCCGCTCGCGACCCTGTGGTTCGCGTGAATCTGCCCATTGGGCTCGCGGGCGTCCTGATTGGCGCGTATTCGCTGATCGCGCGCCGCGAAGCGATTCCCCAGCTCATCGGAATTCTGGCGATGGAGAACGGCGCGTTCTTTGCGGGTATCGCGATTGCCCCTGAGCTGCCCCTCATCGCCGAACTCGCGGTCGCTCTGGATGTCATTCTGATCGCTGTCGTGGTTGGATTGCTCACGCGGAATATTCGACAAACCATCGGAACTACCGAGGCCGGCGCCTTGAGCGAGCTAAAGGAGGATCCCGCCGCATGGCTCTGATTGCGATCCTTGCCATTCCCCTGCTGGCAGCGCTGCTGGGTTGGGTCCCGCCGCTGAGACGCGTTGCGTGGGGCATCACCGTGGCGTCCACATCGACAGTGTTTGCGCTCGCCGCATACGTTTCCGCCGAAGTGATCGCCAACAAGAGGGTCATCGGGGCTCCCGGCTGGTTTGAGGCCGACGGACTGAGTGCTCTGATGCTGGTCCTCGTCAGCTTCGTCGTCGCTCTGGCGTCCGTTTTCGCGGGAGGCTACATGCGGCACGGCGAGCACCAGGCCAGCCGGCTGTGGTGGTTCTACTCCAACTACAATCTGTTGGCCTTCGCGCTGTTGGCGGTTCCTTCGCTGGCGGAATCGAACCTGGTGTGGGTGGCGGTGGAGCTTATTACGCTTTTTAGTGTTCTGCTGGTCGGTTTCGACAACACGGCGGGCGCGCTCGAGGCCGCCTGGAAGTTTGCGGTGCTCACGATGATGGGCGCGCCCATCGCCCTCTTCGGGTTCTTCACGCTGTTTTGGGCGTACCATTCCGCGACCGGAGGCTCTTGGGAGACTTGGGAGGGTCTTCGGACGGCCGCATCATCGATGGACCCAAATTTACTGAAGCTTTCCTTTCTCCTGGTGTTTGTCGGATTCGGGGCCAAATCCGGCCTGGCGCCGATGCACACATGGCTGCCGGATGCGCACAGCCAGGCTCCCACTCCCGTATGCGCCGTTCTTTCCGGCGTGAAGACGACGGTGCCGCTCTACGTGATTCTCCGATTTCTTTCGATCGTCCTGGCGTCGCCCGTTGCGCGTCTGGGCAACTGGATGATCGTTCTGGGCCTCATCTCGGTGGGAATCGCTGCGTTTCTCTTGCTGCAGGTCCGCGATTACAAGCGCATGTTCGCCTACTCGACGGTGGAGCATATGGGCGTGATTCTGATCGCCGCGGGCATGGCGACTCAAGCCTCGGATTTTGGCGCCGTTTCTCAAATGCTCAATCATGCGATCACCAAATCGTTATGCTTTTACGTGGCTGGGGTCATCCTGCTGATCCTCGGCACCCGCGAGATCCAGTCCGTGCGCGGGCTCTTCCGGACCTCACCGTTTGCCGGCTCGATGTTGGTGCTCTGTTCGCTCGCCATCGCCGGCGCCCCGCCGTTTCCTATTTTCTTGAGCGAGTTTTCCATCCTGTCCGCCGGGATGCGCGCCGGACAATATACGGTTGTCGCGATCCTGGCAACCCTGATCGTGATTGCATTCGTCGCGATCATGCTGCACGTCAACGGTATGGTTTTTGGTAAACCCGCGGCGCCCCGCTTGACGGAGGCGCTTCCTGCGAGTTGCCGCTTCGCCGTGTTGGTGGCTGCGGCGCCGGTCGTGCTGTTGGGGGTTTACATACCAGCGCCCGTGCATAATCTATTGCAACTTGCGGCGCAGCAACTGGGAGGTCGCTGAATTATGATGGTCACCCCGTCGCCGGCGGGCAATCCGCAACGCTTCGATGCCGTCACCCTGGCGGCTGAGATCGAGAAACGCTTTGGACCGGTAGTTTCGCCTGCCAGCGAGGATGGCGGCACGGCCGCCTCGTTCCTCGTGGGGCATCCGTCGGCTCTGACTCCTCTATGCCGTTTCCTTTTTGCGGAAGCCGGCTGTTCTTTTGGCGGCCTGATTGTCGAGGAGCGCGACGAGTGGGACCTTCGCTACGTTTTCCTGAATCCGCGCTCCGGCTGGATTCACTGCCTTCTGCGTTTGCCCCTGGATACGCGGACCGTGCCCAGTATCAGCGTGCCGGTCAATGCCGCCGATTGGTACGAGCGCGAAGCGGAAGACTTGTTTGGCCTCGCGTTCGAGGAACACCCCCGCCTCGGCGACTTCGTTCTCCACGATCAAGTCTGGCAGGAAGGGCTCGCTCCAATGCGAAAATCGTTCAACGCCGGACAAGCGCATTTCAAGAAGCGCCCCCAGGAGGACTGGCGTCCCATGCTGGTGGTTCAGGACCCCGGGGCCTTTGCGATGCCCGTTGGACCGGTGTACGAAGGCGGCATCGGCGAGTCCGTTCATTTCCTGCTCGAAACGGTTGGTGAAGACGTCATTCGAGCCGTCCCAAGGCTGTTTTATAACTATCGGGCCGTGGAGAAGATCGCCGAGGGGAAATCGGTTTTGGATGTCTTGCTGCTGGCAGAGCGTTTCTCGGCGAAGTCCGCTTTCGCCCATTCGCTGGGGTATTGCCAGGCAGTCGAGAAGGCCGTTCACCTTGAAATCCCTCATCGCGCCAGCCGCCTGCGTGTGGTGCTGTGCGAACTCGAACGGCTCCGCCACCATGCGGGCGTGATCGCAGGGATCTGCCACTCCACAGCCCTCGGTGTTTCCGAGGCCCACTCCGCGATCGTCGAGGAGCAACTGCTGCGCGCGTCTGGCCGCTTTGCCGGACACCGTTACCTGTTCGGGCTCAATACGCCCGGCGGACTGCGGCGCGACTTCGACAAGGAAGCTTCGAGCGAGCTGTTGCGGGCGGTTGACGACGCCTCGGCGCGGCTCGAACGTCTTGAAGAGAGGCTGCGCTATAGCAGCAGCTTTCTCGACCGGCTCGAGGATGTCGGCGTTGTCAGCAATGGAAGCGCACGCCACCTGAATCTGCTGGGTCCCGTCGGGCGAGCGTCGGGGCTCCGCCGTGACATGCGCCGGGTGTGCCCGTATTCCGGCTACCAGCAGTACCGGTTCGATGTGCCGTGTGAACAGGAAGGCGATGGATACGCCCGTTTGCGCGTGCTGTTCTCCGAGGCCCGGCAATCCGCCGGTGTGATTCATCAAGCGATGGAAGCGATGGAGCCGGGAGAAGTGTCGGCGCCGGCCGGGGAGATGACGGCCGCGGCCGCGCTCGGATGGGTGGAAGCGCCAATCGGCGCCGCGGGGCATTGGGTCAGGTTGGATCGCGGAGGCAACGTGGAACGCTATCGGATCCTGTCACCTTCGTTTCGAAACTGGATGGGCCTTCACATCGCCGCCGAGGATTTCGCGTTCCAGGACTTTCCCATCATCCTGGCCACGTTCGGGCTATCCGCCACAGAGTGCGATCGATAGGAGTCGAAACAGATGAGCTTCTGGTTTTGGCATGGATTGAGAAACGGAATTCAGTCAACCCGGTATCCTTGGGCGCCGGAGAAGGCCGCCGGCGTCACTCCAGGACGGCCATTGGCTACCGAGTTCGCCTCCGCGGAAGACGCGTCGCAAGCCGCGGCCAACTGTCCCGTCGGCGCGATCGCCGCTGATGGGGGGCGCGCGCTGGTGGACCTCCGGGCGTGCATCTGGTGCCAACGCTGCCGCTTCGGCGCTCCGAATCCGCTCCCGTGGGACGCAAGTTATGAGTGGACCCGGACGCCTCCCGCCAAGACTGCATACACCCTGTTACCGGTGGCTTTTGCCCGATCGCTCCACGTTATGGTGGTCGATGCGGGCGACTGCGGCGCCTGCCTGAACGAGGTCAAGCAGTTGAACAACCCCCTGTACAACATGCATCGCCTCGGCATCTTTCTCACGGCCACCCCGCGGACGGCAGATGCTCTGCTCGTGGTGGGCCCGGTGAGCGAGAACATGCGCGGACCGCTCGTGAAGACCTACGAAGCGATGCCGGACCCCAAGCGCGTATTGGCTGCGGGAACGTGCGCGATCACGGGGGGTGTTTTCGGACGAAGTTTCATGTCCGCGGGCGGAGTGGGCTCGGTACTTCCCGTCGATCTTGAGATTCCAGGCGATCCGCCGCCCCCGCTCGCCATTCTCCACGCCTTGCTGGTCATGGCGGGGCGAAAGGATCCATTGCCTCCCGTGAGGCTGCGGGCGGAGGAATCCTGACATGGCTGGGTTGACTGGTGGAGCCCTTTTGCTCTTCTTCGTTCTGTGTGCTGCGGCGCTAGCCCTTTCGTCTATGGTGCGCGGCAGGTATGCGGCCTTGGTGATTGCCTGGTTTGGCACGCCGTGCTCGATTCTGTTGATGCTCGCCGCGGGGACGTGTTTGATCGGCGGACAGGACTTTCACCGGGATCTCTGGACGCTCAACGGTTGGGGCGCGCTGTCTCTCCATGTCGATGCGCTCTCGGCGGTTTTTCTGTTCGCTACCGGCCTGGTGTATCTATCCTGCTGTCTTTTTGCGCCGGATTATCTCCGGCACTACTTCCGAAACCGCTATCCCGCGGGACGCTATGCGGTACTTCACTTCGCTTTGATGGCCTCCGTGGCTCTGATCCTCACCGCCGGCGACGCTCTGACGTTCCTGCTCGCTTGGGAGTGCATGTCGATCCTCTGCTACCTGCTGGTGAATTACGAACAGAAGCAGCAGGCCGATTCCGTCGCCGGCTACATCATGCTGGCGATGAGCGAGGCGGGATTCCTCGCCGTCGCGATCGCGTTTCTTATCGCGGGAAGCGGGGCCTCCGGACTTTCATTCATGGCCCTTCGGGCCGCCGCGGCTCATCTTTCCGGCGCAGCAGCCTGGGGAGTATTCCTGCTTGGATTCCTGGGCTTCGGCGTCAAGGCCGGCCTGGTGCCCGTGAATTTCTGGCTGCCACGCTGCTATACCGCCAGTCCACCCGCGTTCATCCCTGTCCTGGCGGGGGTCACATTGAACCTGGGGTTCTACGGAATTCTGCGACTGAACGGCGACCTGGCTCCCGGCCAAGGCATCGGGCCGGGTCTGATCGCCCTGGTTGTAGGGAGCATCACTGCGTTAGTGGGCATTCTCTATGCCACCACCGAGAACGATCTGAAGACCATGCTGGCTCACAGTTCCATCGAAAATGCCGGGATCGCCGCGGCGGGCTTCGGCGCCTTCCTGGTGTTCCGGAATTCCGGCAATGCCGTCCCCGCGGCCATTGCGTTGACCGCGGCGCTCTATCACCTTGTCAATCATTCCGTCTACAAGGCGCTCCTCTATCAAGGCGCCAGCCACATCGAAGCCGCAACCGGCACGCGCGACATGGACCGGTTGGGAGGCTTGATCCGCTTCCTGCCCGCACTGTCGGTGGTTTTCCTGGTGGGTTGCCTGGCGATCTCCGCGGTGCCGCCCTTCAACGGATTCGTGAGCGAATGGCTGACCCTGCAAGCGTTTTTGCGCAGCGCCCTGCTTCCCTCCGCGCTGATCAAGATCGTGTTCGCGCTTTCCGGGGCGGTTCTGGCGTTGACCGCGGCGTTGGCCGTCACCTGCTTTGTGAAGACTTATGCGATGAGTTTCCTGGGGATCCGCCGCGGGAGTTGGAAACTGCATGCCGCGGGCCTGGCGCGCGAGACTCGCTTCTCTTTGGCGCTTCTCGCGATTGCCTGCGTTTTGTTGGGAATCCTGCCAACCTACATAATTCCGGTCTTGGACCGCGCCGTCGAACCCTTAGCGGGCGCCAGCGCTACCGCTGCACTGGTACAGCCGTTTTTCACCGCGACGGAACCGAACCAGCAGCTTCCCACCGCGTTCCTGCGCGACTTTCACAATCTGGGAGCGCAAACCGGAGCCGGTGTGCTTCCCGGCCGCGGGTTGGTGATCCTGCTGCGAGGCTCGCAGCAAAACCCGGTCGTCTTTGCCATGTCGCCGTCCTACAGCGCCGCGGCGTTGGCCATCCTGCTGTTGGCCGCCTGGTTTCCGGTCAGGCTCCTCACCCGCAAGCGCGCCCTGGCCCGGCGCGAAGTTTGGGCGGGCGGCATACCCAAACTGCTGCCGGAGATGACTTATACGGCCACTGGTTTTTCGAATCCGGTGCGCGTGGTCTTTCAGGCCATCTTCCGCCCCAATATCGTCGAGGATACCCGCCAGACCGTTGCAGTACACTTCCGGACGGCGATCCGGCGGCGCCGTGACGAGACTCATTTGGTGGAACGCCTGTTCTTACGCCCGGCCGGCGCCGCGATGAGTTCGGTCGCTCGATTACTGGCGGGAATGCATCATGGCCGCCTCAATGCTTACGCCGGTTATGTGCTGGGCTTCCTGATTCTTATTCTGTTCTTGTATCGCCTGAGCTGAGGGCGGCGCGGCGGCATGGCCGTCCCGCGCACGGCGTCTTCTCCACCACTCACGCGGCGCGCGCGATAATCTCCGCCAGCTCCTCCGGGGTGAGCGCGATCGGGTTGGTCTTCATGCTGCTGGCTTTCGCCGCCTTCTCCACCAGCACGGCGAAATCTTCCGGGCGCACGCCGTAGGTCCGCAACGGCGGGATGGCGAGCCGCCGGCAGATGTCCGCGGTCCAGCGCACGGCGTCTTCCGCGGTGGCCAGCGGGTTGCCAGTGAGGAACCGCGCCACTTCGCCGTAGCGCCGCAAGGCATCGCTGCCCGCGGCGCGCTGCCGCAGGGCGCGCACGTTGACGTCCATGGCGTGCGGCAGCACCGCCGCGCACACCGCGCCGTGCGGGGCAGGGAACATCCCGCCCACCGGCGCCGCGAAGCCATGGACCGCGCCCAGCCCGGCGTTGGCCAGAGCCAACCCGCCCAGCAGGCTGGCCCACGCCATGTCGCGGCGGGCTTCACGGTCGTGTCCATCGGCATAAACTCGCGGCAGGGCGGCGGCCGCGCAGCGCATGCCCTCCACGCAATACAAATCGGTCATGGCGTTGGCGCGCGTGGAGACGTAGGGCTCGATCAACTGGGTCAACGCGTCGAGCCCGGTCGAAGCGGTCACGGCGGGCGGCAAATCCCACGTCAGTTCGGGATCCACCACCGCCAGGTGCGGCAGCATGGCGGCGCTCCGCAGGCTGGCTTTTACGCGATGCCCGGGCGACGCCAGCACGGCATTGCGCGTGACCTCCGAGCCCGTGCCGGCGGTGGTCGGCACAGCGATCGACGGCGCGGGCGTGCGCTCCAGCGGCTGGCCGCGGCCCACCACTTCCAGGTAGTCGAGCGGATCGCCGCTATTGGCCATCAGCGCCGCCAGCGCCTTCCCGGCGTCCAGCGCGCTGCCTCCGCCCATGGCCACCACCAGGTCGCACCCTTCGGCGCGGGCGAATCGCGCCCCGTCGCGAACCAGTTCCACGGTAGGCTCGCCGGCGACCGCCAGGGAGACGCAGGCGACTCCCGCCGCTTTCAGCGCGGCGATCAGCGGCGCGGCCCGCTCCCGGCTGGCGCCGGTAACCACCAGCGCGCGGCGGCCCATGGCAGCGGCCGCAGGAGCCACTTCGCGGACCGCGCCCTCGCCGAACACGATGCGCGCGGCGGAGGCGAATTCGAAGCGCATGGCCGCTACCATCCCTGGTCGTCGGGATAGACGTTGGTGTAGAGGGCGCGCGTGCGCGGCTCGGCGAACATATCGTCCACTTTGGCCAGCCAGGCGTGATAATGCGCGGTCTCTTTGTGCGCCGCCGTGGCCGCGCTGTCGCGATAGACTTCGCAGAGAACGAAGCGCGAGGGGTCGTCGGACTGCTGCAGGACGTCGAAGCGCGCGATCCCGGGTTCCTGCAGGCTGTTGCGCGCGTTTTCGAGGGTGGCTTCGCGGAAGGCCGCGATGCGATCCGCTTTGATGTGGATGTTGACGAGGAGTATCAGCATAGAACAGTCCCACTGTACGTCACTTTGGCGGTGCGGTGCTGGGCGGGAAGTACCACAGCATGACGCCCTTGCCCACGCGTTCGCCGGGCGGCACGCGGTCCGGCCAGAGAACCACTTCGGGGTGGGTATCGAGCAGCCGCAGGCGCCGCACTTTCCACAACGACAGGCTGACGGCGTTCCACCCGGGCGATGGCGCCAGCGGGCTCGACGATACCATCCTGGGGAAGCCCATTGCGTCGAAATCGGCCACGATGATGGGGTCGAATGTCACTTGCGTGGCCCCCACCTGGCGCAGCCGCGCGGCCAGCCGTTTCATGTCCTGGCCCCAGTCCAGGTCCGAATCGGCCAGCACCTTTTCGGGCGAACTTCCGGCCAGTTCGTTGGTGTAGGCCAGGTAGTCGGGATGGCACCAGAGCGAGGCGCCCGCGAACCAGACCAGCAGGATGCCCAGCGCGGCGCGGATCCAGGCGCGCGTGCGCGCCCGCTCGGCGAGCTCCACTACGGCTGCCGCCGCCAACAGCGAGAATCCGAAATAAACCGGCAGAATGTGGCGCACCCCGATGTTGATGCGGCTGAACAGCGCCACCGCCAGGATTCCGGCGGCGAAGGCCAGCACCGGCCAGGCGCGCCGCAGGCGGCTGCGTTCGCGGCACGTCCACCAAAGCCCCAGCCCGAGCAGCGCCAGCAGCGCCAGCGGCGTCTTCACCGCCAGCACCACCGGATAGAAATACCAGAATCCGGTATTGCTTCGCCGGCCCAGCAGGTACGTGGGGTGGCCTTCGGCATTGTGCGCCTCCACCGCGCGGATGCCGGCGAAAAAGGCGGCCAGCGAAAAGCGATAGATCGCCGCGATGATCAGCGCCCCGGTGGCGACCGCCAGGCCGAACGACGGCAGCCGCTCCCTGACGGCGCGCAGCAGCGGCTGTAGCGGCGGCCGGTCGAAGAAGAGATACCCGGCCAACGCCAGCGCTGCCGCGGCGGGAAAAAATACCAGGCTGGAGAATTTCGAGATGACCGCCAGGCCGGTGGCGGCGCCGAACAGCAAGCCATGCTCCCATGTGGGGCGCTCCGCCCAGCCGAGCGCCGCGACGTACGCCGCCCCCAGGAATGCGGTGAGCGCCATATCGGTAGTGGCCAGGCCGGAGTGCGCCAGGATGGGCGGAAGAAAGCTGAAAAAAAACAGCGCGATCGCCGCCACTGCCTCGCCGTAGTAGCGCTTGCCCCACACGTAGACCGTGAGGCAGGCCACCCAGAAGAATGGCAGGATTCCCAGCCGCGCCAGGGCGAGCGTGAGATCGTAGTGGTGGTCGCGGCCGAGAATGCGCGCGCCTTCGATCGATTCCGCTTCCAGCCCCGTTCCCGGCGTCCCTTGCGACCGGATTCCCAGCAGGTACGGCCCCAGCGCCGCCGCCACGCGCGCCAACGGAGGATGCTGCGGTTCGTAAAGGTAGACGTGCTTGTCCAGCCATTGCATGCCGCTGGCGATATGGGCCGGCTCGTCGGCCGTGTGGTTGAAGACCGTGTAGGTGGCGGCGATGCGGACCGACGCAAGCAGCACCAGCAGCACTGCCAGGATGCCGCTCCGCCGTTCGACAAACGGCAGGAAGGCCGGAACGGGCGCGGCGGGCTGGGAACTGCGGCGCCGTTTCTGCTGTCGGGAGGACACCAGTTCATTCTAGAACCGGGCGGGCTCACGCGAACAGATTGCCATGCAGAGCCCGCGCCACGGCCTCGGATTTCGAATGCACCCGCAGCTTGCCGTAAATATTCTGAATGTGGAAGGCGACGGTACTGAGGCTCAGCGCCATTTCGGCGGCCGCCGTTTTGTAACGGTGGCCCTCCACCAGCAGTTTAAGCAGACGCGATTCCCGCGGGCTGAGATTGTACTGTGCCAATACAAATGCCGGATTCGACGACGATCTCGCAAATACACGATCCTAGCGGAACTTTCGCACAAAGGAAGATGACGCAGCACCGGCGGCCATGGCCGAATTGCGGCCGACCGCATAGCATAATAGAAACATGCGCGTGGGCCTGAGCGCGGTCCTCTTCGCCGTCTGCTTTTGGGCCGTTGCGGATAACGGCGCCTCGGTCGATTCCGTGGTGGCCGTGGTGCGCACCTCTATCGCCAAGAAGCGCAAGGACGCCAGCGTGGCCGCGGCGCTCGACAAAATGAAGCTGGGGCAGCACCTCGAAGACCGCGTCATCGAGATCCTGGAGAGTGAGGGCGCGGGACCGCA
>Ga0182030_10011316_pt1 | contig 18015 bp, 15 predicted proteins | sample 812S3MmetaG_FD_121299 | JGI IMG/M metagenome (GOLD analysis project Ga0182030, IMG submission 121299) | Permafrost microbial communities from Stordalen Mire, Sweden - 812S3M metaG (Illumina Assembly) | ecosystem: Environmental > Terrestrial > Soil > Wetlands > Permafrost | place: Sweden...
ACAATTCGGCCCTGGGAACGGGTACTCCACTGCTTGAGGCGGAGCCCGAGGCGCGGCAGATCGCGCTGCCGGACCTGAGCCCGGCGGGCGTAGAACTTGACCCTGCCAGCGATGCGGCCATCATGCTGCGCGTAGCCGCCGGAGACGAAGCTTGCTTCAACTACCTGGTGCAGAAGTATCACCGGGCCATGATTCACTTTCTCTTCCGCATGGTCCGCAACCAGGCCGTGGCGGAAGAGTTGGCGCAGGAAGTGTTTCTGCGCGTCTACCGCTCGCGCGAGAGCTATCGGGCCGAGGCCAAGTTCACCACCTGGCTTTACCGCATTGCAACCAACCTGGCGGTGAACCACGCGCGCGATACACGTCACGAGCGCGGCGCGCAGACGATTTATCTCGACGCTCCCAATGAGGAATCCGGCTTAACGCCCGACGTGGCCGACGATCAGCCGTCTGTGGAGCAGAGCATGATGCGCAATGAGCGGATGGCAGCCATTCGCGCCCATGTGATGGCCCTGCCGGAGCGGCAGAGGATGGCCGTTTTGATGCACAAGTACGATGGGATGGACTACCGGCAGATCGGAGAGGTGCTGAAGTTGAGCGAGTCGGCGACCAAGTCGCTCCTTTTCCGCGCCTATCAAACGCTCCGCGACAAACTGAAGGATTTTGTGTAAGGAAAAAGAGCCGGGCAAGACCGGCGGGGAGTGGGGTGGTAATCATGGAACAAGTGAAAGACAATTGCACCGCGATGGAATCGAAGCTGGCAGACCTGCTGCTCGACGAAGCCGCCGTGCCAGCCAAGGTTCGTGCGCATGTTGACACTTGCGACCGTTGCAGCCGGGAGTTGGCCGAGTTGCGGGCAACCATGTCTTTGCTGGATACCTGGGAGGCGCCGGAGCCGAGCCCATATTTCCTTACCCGCCTCGACGCACGTATGCGAGAAGAGCGCCAGGCCGCGCCCGACGGCTGGTTCGCCCGGCTGCGCGCCCGCTTCGCATACGGCCCGTCTATGCATGTTCGTCCGCTGGCTGCCATGGCGCTAACCGTCGTACTGCTGCTTGGTGGCGGAACCTACCTCGGCGTCACCGATTGGAACGGAACACCGGTGCCTGCTGGACCGACCGCCGTGGTTCACGATTTGCAGACGATGGATAACAACGCCCAGGTCCTCGACCAGTTGGAAGCGCTTTCCAGCAGCAACAATAACGGGGACTGAGCGAGTTGGTTTCAGAGGAACGGGAGACGCTTGTGACCGGGGGACACAATACGGGACGTGGGAGACTCAAAGGCTGCGCGGCCATGGCCGCACTGCTTCTGGCTCTATGCGCGCCCGCGTCGTGGGCTCACGGCCAGCGCAGCCCCGAGCCGGCTCCACGCCGATCCGCACCTCGTTCTCAGCGTCCTCAGCCCGCCAGGCCGCAGGGCCGCCCCCGGCAGGGCGCGCAAATGCAGAGCAGGCCACAAGCGGGAGAGCGTCCGTCTTATCCCGGCGCGCCCTATCCGGGCAGGCCAGCGCAGCAATATCAGAGCCAGCCGCAGGGCTACGTCCCAGGGCAGCAGGCACGTCCGCCCTATGGCGGCCAGCCGTACCCCGGTGCCAACTACGCTCGCCCCGCCTATCGCGGGTATGAGGGTCAAGGCTACGCTCCCCCGGGCCACCTGCAGGACTGGCTCAACCAGCACCGCAATCTTCCCGTCCAGGATCAGGAGCGGCTGCTGCGCAACGATCCCAGCTTCAACCGGCTCCCCGCCCAGGTCCAGCAGCGGCTGGTCCAACAGTTGCATCAGGTCGATCAATTGCCCGAGCAGGCCCGCGAGCGCCGTCTGGCCCGCAACGAGATGCTGGAGCGTCTTTCGCCTCAGGAGCAGATGCAGGTCACCCTTTCCGCGCGCCGCCTGGACGCATTGCCGCCGCAACGCCAGGCCATGATGGGAAACGCGTTTCGAGATCTGCGCGCGGTCCCCCTTGACCAGCGCGCCACGGTGCTCAACTCCGCCCGCTACCAGGGCGTTTTCTCCCCTGAGGAGCGCGGAATTCTCTCCGACATGCTGCGCGTCGAGCCTTACGAACCATCCCGCTAAGGGGCTAGTCTTTGAACCCCAATGGTGCGCGCAGCCGAATATCGCGCGAAGAGGCCCCCACCTGGATTTCGAATGTGCCAGGGTCGGCGACCCAGTCCTTCTTTTCCGGACTCCAGTAAGAGAGTGCTGCGCGATCAAGCGCGAAATGGACAATAGTTGACTCGCCCGGCTTCAGCTCAACGCGCTGAAAGCGCTTCAATTCACGCATCGGTCGATCAATTTTTGGCTTGTCTTCGTGAATGTAAAGCTGCACCACCTCAGCGCCGGGACGCGAGCCGGTGTTCTTGACAGCTAACTGGATATCAACAGGATCGCTGCCGTTAGCTGTATATCGTCCGATCTTCAGGCTGCTGTACTCAAACGACGTATAACTCAACCCAAACCCAAACGGAAACTGCGGATCAACATTCTTCGTATCGAAGTACCGGTAGCCCACATAAATCCCTTCGGCATAATTCACCTTCAGGTTCACGCCGGGATAGTTCCCGTATGCCGGCGAGTCTTCAAACTTCTTCGGGAACGAAACCGGCAGCTTGCCCGACGGATTCGCATCCCCAAATAAAATCGCCGCCAGCGCGTGCCCGCCTTCCTGGCCTCCATACCACATCTCCACCAGCGCCGGTGTCTGCTCAATCCACTTCGTCATGGTCACCGGGTCTCCGGTGTTCAACACCACAATCGTGTGCGGATTTGCTTTCTCCACCGCCTCGATCAGCTCGTCCTGGCCGGCAGGCAAGTCCATCGTCTTCACGTCGAAGCTTTCTCCCTCCAGCTTTGGATAGCGCCCCACCACCACCACGGCCACATCGGCCGCCGAAGCCGCGTCCACTGCTTCCTTCAGCAGCCTCGCGCTTGCCTCGGGCGTAGTCAGCGACGCGTCCTCTCGCTCCATCCCGACGCCCAGCGCGTACTTCACATCCACATCTTTCCCAACCCGCTCGCGAATTCCGTCCAGTGGAGAGATCGCATACTTGGGCCGCACCAGCGAACTGCCGCCCCCGCCCGTCCGCGCAACCGCGGCGTTTGGCCCAATCACCGCAATCGAGTGAATCTTTGCGGCATCGAGCGGCATCAGGGAAGCCAGGTTCTTCAGCAGCACAATCCCCTCGGTTGCGCCCTGCCGCGCCACCGCCCGCTGCGCTGGTGTGTCTACTTCTCCGCCGCCCGAATGCGGATGATCGAACTGCCCGCTCACAAAGATCACGCGCAGAATCCGGCCAACGTTGTCATTCAGCGTGGCCTCGGTAATATGCCCGGCCTTCACCTCCGCCAGCACTTTATCGGCCGTCAGCCAGCCCCAGCCGTTGCCCGCGGCCTGCGGCTGGCCTGTCGAGGCCCATGCCACCATCGGCGGCCCACCCGGCATTTCCAAATCCATTCCGGCGTTCACCGTGGCGGCTGTCGAATACGTGCTCCCCCAGTCTGAAATCACAAACCCCTTGAAGCCGAACTCGCCCTTCAAAATGTCCGTCAGCAGCGGCTTGCTCTCAGCGCAATGCACGCCGTTGACCAGGTTATAGGCGGACATGACACTCCAGGCGCCGCCTTCCTGCACCGCGGCTTTGAAGGCGGGCAAGTAGATCTCGTGCAGCGTCCGCTCGTCAATCTGCTCGTCGATGCGGTGCCGCTCAAACTCCTCATTATTCGCGTCAAAGTGCTTTACCGACGGAATTACCCCCTCGCTCTGCACTCCCTTGACGTAGGCCACTCCCAGCCGCCCCGACAGGTAGGGGTCTTCGCCGTAGCCCTCAAAATTCCGTCCCCACAACGGCACACGGTTGATGTTCACCGTGGGGCCCAGGATCATATCCCGCCCCAGCGCCTTAACCTCCTGCCCAATCGCCTGGCCCTCGCGCTCCACCAGTGCCGTGTCCCATGTGGCGGCCATCGCCACACCTGAGGGAAACGAAGTCGTCTCCACCTTCATTGGCGCATTGGCCGCGCTGGTTATCGCCGAGCTGCCCAGCCACGACCGCACCCCCAGCGGCCCATCCGCCATCTTGATTGCTGGAATCCCCAGTCTCTCAATCGCAGCCGACTCCATCCAGCCCGCGCCGGATAGCATCGTCGCCTTCTCCTCCAGCGTCATGCGGCTCAGCAGGTCGGCAACGCGCTGGTCGGGTGCGAGCTTCGCATCCTTATAAGGCGCATTCACCGGAACTGGGGCTGGGGCCAATCCCGCGGTTTGGGCCATCGCGCTCGCGGAGAGAAGCGATGCGGCAGCCAGCAAGCTGGCAAGGCATGGAACCGGGAGAACAAGCAGGGCAGGGCGCATCGGTCAGGCTCCAGAAGCGGGTGAAACCCGCCGCGAATTCGATGCAATGGTAGCGGATGAACCGCGGGGAGAACAAACCGGGGGCAATCGGATTGGAGAATCCGCGCTCGGATTAACTTTCGATGAATCGATGCCAACAGCCGTTGACTGCGAAAGGAAGCGCATCCTAGGCTCAGAAACTATGGACACCTCAACCCTCGATGAACTGCGCCTCGCCTATAAACAGACAACCGACGAATGGGTCACCGCCATTCGTGCCGAAGAAGCCCTGGCCACCGCCGATCACTCCGAAGTTGCCTGGGAGCATTGGGACACAGCTACTTTAGCGGAGCAGGATGCAGGGTCTAAAGCCAAGGTTGCGAGAGACGCCTATAAGGACGGGCTCCGCGAAGCGAACCTGGGATTTTGAAGTGGCTTAAGGCTACAGCTGTATTTCCTGCAAATCCCGAGAAATGCGCAAAGCCCGGGCCTAAAGGCCTTGTCGATCTGGCCCTTTTCAGGGGGTTAAAACCCCCTGCTCCCTCCGGGATTTTCGCTCTGCCGCGGGTTCAGTTCGATGCGTACGCCGCGATGGCATAAGGGCAGCACAGAGCACGCATATATGCGTACCCAAGAGTGTGAAAAAAGTGCAAAATGACATGAGATAAGGCCGCTAATGAATAAGAGCTTAAAATGCGCCCAAATGCACTATTTGTTTCACTTTTGAGCGCACATATTTGCGAGCTCTACAGGTCACTCTTTTGTGCGTATATGCAAATTGCTGCGCGGGGCCTTTTCACCGGCGCCGGGCGCGCATTGGACGCCGTCCACGGCGATGCGGCAGCTGAGTGCTGAAAGCTGAGAGCTAGCATCTGGAAGCTGCCTCACCCTCTATAATTGGGCCGTCTCTCAAACCTAAGGGAAATGCGAGGGCTATCGAGCCAAATGAACATTTGCTCGTGTGGCAGTTTGTTTAACGATCGGGGCTTGCAGTGCGCCCGTTGCGAAGCCCTGCAGGTTCTCGGGCTTGGGAAAGATGCGACGGAGACTGAGATCAGAACGAACTATCGGCTTTTCGTCAAGGCCTGGAGCCCGGACAGCATGCAGGGCGACGAGTCGTTGAAAGCGGCAGCACAGAACAAGCTGGCGGACATGCATACCGCATACGAGTACCTCTCGATGACCTCAACGGAGCGAACCGAGAATGAGCGACCGGTCTACTTCACCGCTCGCGCAGTTTCCCCAGAGGCAACGCCCAACGCCGTCCCCGCTCAACAGAAGGCTTCCGCGGGCTTTACAACGCTTGTCGTCCTCCCAAGTCCGCCTCCTCCCAAGGGGCCGACCTTTTGGCAAAGGATCAAGGCGCTCTACAGGGCCTGGCGAAGGGTCAGAGTGCTGCTTTGGCTTGCCGTGATTATTTTCACGCTTCTCACCGGCAGATCCATTCGGGACTATTTCAGAACGGAAAGAGCCAGAAGCGAGCAAGCGGCCAGCTTCAACGCAGCTGGCGGCCAGGATGCTCCGAGCGCGGCCGTGGCGCCGAACGAAGATGCGCAGGGTGCGGCGAAGCACGCAGCGAAAACTTCCGCATCCGGGTCGGGAGCCAGCTCGCAACTTCAGCGTGCGGGCGCGAGGCAACCAACCCAGCCTGCGACCAGAACGATCTATTCCTACCTCACGGTCGGTTCCACCAGGGAGGAGGTTCTGGCGCAGCAAGGCTCTCCGACGGCGTCGTTTGAAGACAAGCTTGTTTATGGCAAGTCGGAACTGTATTTGAAGAACAACCTGGTAACCAGCTGGCGAATCGACCTTGCTTCCAACCCGATTCGGGTAAAGCTATGGCCGCAATCCGCCGTTGATCCCGATCTGGCTTATTTTACGGCTGGCTCAACCAAAGACGAGGTCCTTGTGGTTCAGGGAACGCCGACGACTTTCACAGACGATAAATTCGAGTACGGCGGGTCAGAGGTGTATTTCCGGAACGACCGAGTTGTCAATTGGAAGAACGACATCGGGTCTGTTCCGCTGAAGGTGCGGCAGTAGCAGGCCCGCATGAAGAATAAAACAAGCCTCACCACGGGTGTGGATCAATGCGCACCCTGCGCTGGTGAAGAGGCGGCGTAGCGCGCATATAAGCACAGGCAAACGTGTGACAAAAAGTGCATTTTGGCACATTTTAGGCCCGTTTTAGTGCTGTTTTTGTGCCAAAGAATCTGCAAATAAGGGCATTTTTGAGCGCACATTTGGACGGGCAAACGTTTACAAAATGAGAAAACTGCTAGCACTGCTCAATTTGCTGGCAATGACAGCACGTTCGCAGTGGAATGTGACGATCACCGCCCGCAATCTCGGCCACCATGGAGCGTTTTCGATGCGTTTGTAACCGCTTTCGCTCGCCAGCGCTCAGTTCTCAGCTATCGCACGGGACCCCGGATCGAACCTCCCCTGTTCTCTATGAGCGCATGGACGATTTGGTGTGAGGTGAGTTTTGGATTTCCATTGAGCCTATGGTCGGGGCCTGTGCTACACCCAGATCCCCAAAGGCGAGGCCTGGGGCACCCACGCATTTGAGGTGAGTCAATTCCCTTTGGCACCCGGGGCACCCGCCGCCGGATGATTTACGGGTGACCGCTGCGCCAACGCCACAAAGGCGCCTATCCAAGTCATGTAAAACCAGATATTCTGGTGTCCGTTTCCAAGCGGGATTCGTTTGAATGATGACCGAGTATACCCTTCCAAGTTTGAAGTTGGGTGCCAACCCACTGTTGATTGCGGCTGGACTGATGGCACTTGCGGTTCCTTTTTCCTTTGCGCAAGCAGGCGCGGCGGCTGCGCCGGCATCGTCGTTGCCCGCAAGTGTCCCGTATGTTGCGACGATGACGTTTGATGTGGCGTCGGTGCGGGAGAACAAAAAGATTGATATGAGCGTCGGCTACACCATGGGCGGTTGGTTTGTGGCGCACACGACAACTTTCCGCGTGACCAACCTCGCCATCGAAGACCTGCTCGCCGATGCCTATGGGGTGCAGCACTATCAGATCGTGAACGCCCCGCCGTGGCCGTGGCCGACGTTATTCATGGTCGAGGCCAAAAGCGATAGCGAGGCGGATGCGAAATTGGCGGCACTGACCGAGAAGCAACAGGCGGCGGAGCAGCAGCACATGTTGCAGTCGTTGCTTGAAGACCGTTTCAAGCTGAAGACCCACTGGGAGACGAGGGAAGGCGACGTCTACAACCTGGTGCTGGCCAAGGGTGGGTCGAAGATGAGCCCGGCAGGTTCAATGCCGCAGTCGGAGCAGGAAAAGGAGCAGTTTGGGGACCAGCCGGTGCAACCGCTTTTCCAGAGGTGCGATGGGCAGGGGTGCGTCTTTATTGCGCATGCGTATCCGATGGACGAATGGATCGAGATGCTGGCGGCGAATTTTGGGCGAACGGTGATCAATAAGACAGAGCTGACCGGCAAGTACGATTTTGTGCTGAAGTACAAGGGCCGATGGGACCGGGACCGGCCCGCCGACGATATGGACCCTACGCCGCCGATGGATCAGGCACTGGAGCGGGAGCTTGGGTTGAAGGTTGAGGCGGCCAGAGGCCCGGTGAGGATGCTGATCATCGATCACATCGAAAAGCCCTCAGAAAACTAGCGGCTGTCGAGTGGCGCGCAATCTGCTAAAAGTTGTTCCAAAGCGACTGGTTATAGACCTCGTGGTGATATTGCACCTCAGACCCTTTGACATAGGTTCCCAACTGGCGCGGCGAACGGTCGGCGGCGGCCTGCTTCAGGTCGGCGAAACGGCCCTGCACATCGGCGCCGAGAATCTCGGTGATCCAGCTTGACGACTTGAAGTCCTCGATTGCGTGCTGGATATTGTCTGGCAGGAAGCGGTGGGCCTGGCGCAGGTTGTCGATCTCGGCCGTCTGGCCGTCGATGCCGGCCTTGAACAGCGTGTAGAGGGTGAGATAGGGGTTAGCGTCCGGCGCAACCGAACGCACCTCGACCCGCATGGACCTCTTGTTGCCGAGAGGCACGCGGATCATAGAGCCGCGGTCGGTGGACGAGGCCTTGATCTGGTTGGGCGCTTCAAAATGCGGGTCGAGCCGGCGATAGGAATTCACGCTGGGGTTGAGGATGAGGCAGAAATCGAGCGCATAGGTCAAAATGCGATCGATGAATTCCCAGCCGAAAACGGAGAGCTTTTCGAGGCCGTTCTCATCCCAGAACAGATTGGTTTTGCCCTGCGAAATGGACATGTTGGTGTGCATGCCGCTGCCGTTGACGCCGACCACCGGCTTGGGCAGGTAGCAGGCGGTGCAGCCCATGCTGTTGGCCACCTGGCGGGTGAGCAGCTTGTAGAGCTGAATCTGGTCGGCAGCCGCCACCACCTCGCCATAGCCGTAATTGATTTCGTATTGGCTGGGCGCAACCTCGGGGTGATCCTTCTCGTTCTGGAAGCCCATGGCGCGCTGCGCCTCTGCGGACCGGTCGATGAACTGGCGCAGGGGATCGAGCGGTAGGGCATGATAGTAGCCGCCGGAATTGACGAACTCGAACTTGCCTGTCTCTGGGTATTTTTGTTCCGCGTCGACGCCGGCGAACAGGAAGCCCTCAATTTCGTTTGCGGCGTTCAGGATGTAGCCCTTATCCTTGTAAAGCTTCTCGGAGTAGTGCTTGAGCACGCCGCGCAGGTCGCCGAGAAATGGCAGGCCGTCCCTGTCGAGAATGGTCCCGAAGACCAGCACTTTCCCCGCGCCAAAGACGTCTGCGGGAATCCAGTAGAAGGAGCTCCAGTCGATGCCCAGGCGCAGATCGCTTTCCTTCTGCTCGGTAAACCCGCGGATCGACGAGCCGTCGAAGGTCATGTTCTCCCACGAGCCGAGCAGGAATTTCTTATCGTAGTCGAGCAGGTGCTGGCGGCCTTCCAGATCGGAGAACATCACAATGACGGACTTGATGCGCTTTTCGCCGGTGAGATACTCGATTCTCTTTTCGCGGATTTCGTCGCCTGAAACACGGTTGACGCGATCTGCCTTGGCGGCCAGGTTCAGCTCTTCGAGTTCTTCATACGACAACGCCAGAAAATTGCGGTACTCAGACGACATGGATCTCCTTTTTGGGCGGGAAAACGTGGGCCATTCCGCTAACTCGGACTCCGGAACGAAAAGAGCGGGCGCCTGAAATTAAAGCGGGGCGTGAAGAAGTGGAGAGCACGTTCGCTTCCCACTTCCCCACACCCCCTGTGCTGCGAGATAGTCTTCGACGGTTGTATTTCCTGCCGATCTTGGGAAAGGCACAAAGCCGGGCCTGAAGGCCTTGGCGATTTGTCCTGTTTTCAGGGGGTTGAAACCCCCTACTCCCTCCAAACCATCCAACCGGCCGACACGTTCGATTACGGCTTGGGGACGGTATTGATGGTCTTCAAAACGCGCGAGACGATCTGGTAAGGATCGGCTTCGGAGTTGGGGCGGCGATCTTCGAGATATCCCTTGTAGCCGTTCTTGATGAAGTTGACGGGCAGGCGGATGGAGGCGCCGCGATCGGAAAGTCCATAGCTAAACTTGTCGATAGCCTGCGTCTCGTGAAGGCCTGTCAAACGAAGATGGTTATCCGGCCCATACACCGCGATGTGTTCGGGAATGTGTTCGGAAAATGCCTTCATCAGGGCCTCAAGATATTCCTTGCCACCGACTTCGCGAAGGTATTTGGTGGAGAAGTTGCAGTGCATGCCCGATCCGTTCCAATCGCCCTTGAGGGGCTTGCAGTGCAAGACCATATCCACTTCGTACTTCTCGCAGAGGCGCATCATGAGGTAGCGCGCCATCCAAACGTCGTCGGCGGCCTTGGCTGAGCCTTTGGCGAAGATCTGGAATTCCCATTGGCCTTTGGCAACTTCGGCGTTGATGCCTTCGTGGTTGATGCCGGCGGCAAGACACAGTTCCCAGTGTGTATCGACAATTTCGCGGGCAATGCTGCCCATGTATTTGTAGCCGACGCCGCAATAGTACGGTCCCTGGGGAACCAGCGGGAAGCCGCCCGTCGGCCAGCCGAGAGGAACGCCATTCTTATAGAGGAAGTACTCCTGTTCAAGGCCAACCCACAAGTCGGGATCGTCTTCGATCGTGGCGCGCATATTGGTGGAGTGCGGTGTGCCATCGGGATGCATGACTTCGCTGAGGACCAGATAGGCGTTGCTGCGGGTTGGATCGGGATAAAGAGCTACCGGTTTTAGCACGCAGTCGGACTTGCTGCCCTCGGCCTGCATGGTGGAACTGCCGTCAAAACCCCAAAGAGGCAGATCGGCAAGGGTTGGTGGAGTCTCAAAAGCCTTCAGCAGACTCTTGCCGCGCAGCCCAGGAACGGGTTTGTAGCCGTCGAGCCAGATGTATTCGAGCTTGTACTTGGTCATGGATCTCCTTTTTTGGCGGGAAAACGTGGTGGGTATTCAACAGAATGCTAGGGCTTGGGGCATAAAGAAATCATTAAGATTCTAAAGACGGCCATTAGGAAAAAATGTGTCACCGGCGATGCGCGAGCAGGACCATGAGAAGCAGGATGACGACCGGGATGAGCGCCAGGCCGAAATAATAGAATACCTTGCGCCAACGGAGGGATTTTCGCTTTTCCCAGTCACGCAACTCAGGCCGGTCCTCGACGCCCACCTGGTCCAGGTGAGCCAAATCCCAGGCGAAGTCGTGCGCCTTGGCGTACCGGTTTCGTGGATCCCGTTCCAAAGCGCGGTACAGAACCTCCTGCAACTGGGGGGAGATGGAAGGATCGGCGACGCGGGGCGGGATGGGGTGGTTAAGCAGCCGCTCGTTCATGTTTTCAAGCGGCGAAGATCCGGAAAAGGGCAGCTTGCCGGTGAGCATTTCGTAGAGAATCACGCCCATGGAATAGATGTCGGAGCGGCCATCGCCGCGCTTGCCTTTTACCTGCTCGGGAGAGATGTAGTCCGGGGTGCCCAGCGCGGCGGTGAAGTTGGCATAGGTCAGGCGGCGCGCCGCGGCGTCGCCGGCAATGCCGAAGTCGATCAGCTTGATGTCGTCCTGGTCGTCGACCATGATGTTTTCCGGCTTGAGGTCGCGGTGGACAACGCCGTTGGCGTGGATGTATTCCAACGCCTCAAGAACGCCAATGGCGATGCGGATGGCGCGGTCCTGCGGGATTCTGTCCTGGGCCAGGATATTGCGCAGCAGTTGCCCGTCGCACCACTCCATCACCATGTAAATGCGGGAGTGATGCTCGCCGCCATAGACGCGCATCACTTTGGGATGGTTCAGCCGCTCCCCGATGCCAGCCTCGCGCTTGAAACGGTCGAATAGGATGGGATCGGCTTCGAGGTCGGGATGGGGAATTTTGAGGGCGACGACGCGGTTGTCGCGCAGGTCGGTAGCGCGGTAGATCGAGGCCATCCCGCTGCGTGCAACCGGCGCGTCAATACGGTAAGAGTCGATTTCCGAGCCGGTTTCCAAGCCGTTGTAAAAGCCCATCGTGCGGGGAACTCCATCCGGGGGTCTGTTTCAACTCTACCGAGAATTGGGGCTTGGAAAATAAGGGTTCCGTAAGGGTGTGCGGGATTTCGACGGCGGAGCACATGAGACGAATGGCCGATGGCTGCGGACAGTGAGAATTCGCAGGTAGGTCACGAGGGCAGTGTTGATCCGGTCGCCGCCGGCTCAGTGGGTTATGTCCGGATGGGCGGTCAACCGACCGCGAATTCATGAGTCGGCTAGGGCCATCCGGGCAGAAGCCCGAGCACCGCCGGTTCAAAGTCGCTTATTTCGCCAAGGTTAACGGAGCCATTTTCAACACTGAATGGGAGACTCAAGCTGGACGGTTCGAGCGAGGGTCCGGATATCGTCAGCGTGATCGCGCGTTGCGCGCCGCTGCGCTCAAGGTCGCCCCATCGATAATCGGAGGGTGCATCTGAACTTACAAAGCTGGTATTGATCGTGATGATTGCAAACGCGTGATTGTCCTTCGCTCGTTCCACAATCGCGGCGTATGCGTCTATCATTTCCTTTTCGCTCTCGAACTCCGCATCTTCCGAGTAGCGTTTCTCCGGCGTGACCACCACGACGACAGCCGTGCGATATTCCTCCTTGTCTTCCAGCAGGAATCGCTTCTCGATATCAAGGAGTTGCAGCGCAAACGTCTTCAAATCGTCCATGGAGCCTCGCGAATAGGCATGTCAACGATAGCAAACCAGTCCATCTTCGGAGGCAGCAGGGGCGTGATCGCATCGGAGACCAAGTCGGTTCTCCCCCTCAATCGAATCCACTCTCCGCCTCTTTGACCATCTCCATCGTCAGCACCTTGCCGGTGGGAGGGAAACACGGCAAACCGTTCGCCGACCGCCTGATATCGGGCGGGGGCTGCGGCGCGGCCTCGGCCTTCCGAATCAGCTCGTTTATGGCCGCGCTCAGTGTGATTCCCTTGGCCCTGGCATAGATCGCTGCAAACAGATGGGCATCTTCGTCGAGCGTTACCTGTGTTCTCATAGGGCAATTCTGCACCGCTGGATCAAACTACACCAAATCGCACCTCGGCCGCGAGGGCGGATACTCCTAAGTCGGCAGCCTGTACGGCCGTCCGCGGTACATTCCCACCTGCTCCACTGACCGGATGCGGATCACTTGCGCTGTGGTGTTGTCTTCGCCGTCCATTTCCACCGCGCGCGTAACCAGTTCGCGCGCAATTTCGTCCACGCTTTTGCTTTGCGAGACGATGCCGGCAATCGTCTCCGCGCTCATTCCGTCATGCAGTCCGTCGGAGCAGAGAACCAGCACGTCTCCCGCCAACATGGTCAGGGCTGTGGTGTCGGCGGCGACAAACATCTCCGGCCCGAGCGAACGGATGAGCACATGCCGGGAGTCGGACTCCGCCATTTCGCTTGCCGAGATGAGGCCCATCTTCCGCTGCTCGTTTACCCAGGTGTGGTCCTGCGTAATCTGCTTGGCGCGCCCGTTGCGGACGAGATAGCAGCGGGAGTCGCCCACGTGGGAGACGATGGCCTGATCGTGGCGCAGGGCACACGCTACGATGGTGGTGGCCATTCGTTTGCCGCGGTATTCCGGCGCCAGGGTGCAGTCGTGGACCGCCGAATTGGCGTGCTGAATGAGGCGCGGCAACAGGCTGATGAGCATGGTGCCTGCCTGCGCCTTGGCAAACTCTTCAGTAACCACCTTGATGGCCGCGGCCGACGCAACCTCGCCCAGGTCCATTCCCCCCACCCCATCGGCAACCGCGAACAGGTATCCGTGCGAGCGGGCCTGCTGGCGCGATTCGGGAATGAACGCCCCCATCGCGTCCTCGTTGTTGGTGCGAATCTTTCCGAAATCGGTTGCCTGGCCGAATTGAATGTCGAGCATGGGCGCCGCTGCCTGAAGAGATCCCCCGGATGACTTCGGGGAGGTTGCATCTGGAGATTGTGGAACATCCGGCACAAAGCGCGCCACTGAACAGTTCGCTCAAGCGAGGTGGCCGACGTGAGAGCCCCCACCCTGTGCGGTGGAAGCGGACTGCCTTTAGTAATGCAAACGGAACATAAATAACCTATGATGAAAAGAAAAGTTTTCCTGTTCGTCTAGTCCGCCGGATAAGCCGTCTCCGGCAAAGTTTGCAGGGAATTCTACGATTTGAGCGCATGGGACTCGACTTGGCGCCTGGTCCGCGCGGTTAGTCCCGCTGTCGCCTGTGCAATGCGGCGGAGAATTCCGCAATCCCTTTTGAAGAGGTGGGTGGCCGGTTGTCTGGAAGCAGTTTGCCAGTGCGGATTGTTCTCGGCGCCAGGCGCGCGCGCGGCTCCGGCGCGCGATTGCTCCTGTTTACGCTGGAGTGTGCCCTGGGGATTGTAGGGGTGGTTCTGGCGGCGGCCGTGGCCCACTGGTCCGGCTGGCTGGTTCCCATCGCAGTGCTGCTCTATCTGCTGATTGTGATTCCCATCGCCCTGTTCTGCGGATTCTGGCAGGCGCTGATCGTTTCGCTGTCGGCGGTTGTTGCGCATAGCATTTTGAACGCCGGCGAGCCCCACTTGCATGCCCGGGCAAACCCCGCAACCGACCCGGCCAACTCGGTAACGCTGCTGATATTCGTGCTGGTGGCTCTGGTGGTGAGCCGGCTTTCCGCGCGGGTGACCGGTCATGCCCGGGAGGCTGAGTCATGGGGCAGTCAAATGCACGACCTGTATGAGTTGAGCCGGCGAACGCTGAAGATGAACCTCCACGAGGAGCCCGGCCCGCAGTTGGCTGAGTTGGTGCACGAGATATTCGAGCTGGAGGCAGTGGCTGTTTTCGACGCCGACCTTCACGACGTGTACCAGGCCGGCTATTGGGCCGTCGATCCGCAGGAGATGGCGCAGAACGTCTACTATTTCGAAACCTCCGACGACGACGCTGAAACCGGGCTGGGACGGCGCGTGGTGAGGTTGGGAGCGGTGCCCGTGGGCAGCCTGCTGGTGCGCGGCGAAACCAGCCCGCTGACCAACAATGCCATCGCCTCGCTAATTGCGATTACCTTCGACCGCTATCGCGCGTTCGCCAACGAGAGCCGCATTGAAACCGAACGGCGCACCGAGCAGCTTAGAGCCACGGTGCTTGACAGCCTGGCGCACGCATACAAGACGCCGCTGACGGCGATTCGCGCGGCCAGCACCGGGCTTGGGGAGATGGGACATTTGTCGGCTGGACAGGCGGAGCTGGTGGGGCTGATCGACGAACAGACAGGTCTGCTGAGCGAGCTGACCACCCGGCTGCTGACCACCGCGCGCCTGGATGCGGGCGAGGTGGCGATTGTTGCCGCGCCGGTGGGCGTGGGGGCCATGATTGAAGAGGTGCTGGCCAGCCTGCGGGACCGGTTGGCAAGCATGAAGGTGTCGATCGAACTGCAGGATGAGAACCTGATCCTGTGCTGCGATCGCCAGCTTTTGGTTATGCTGTTGACGCAATACATCGACAATGCATGCAAGTACTCGATCTTCGGAACAACGATCACCCTTCGCGTGGAGCTCGTGAATAAAGAAGTGATATTTTCGGTAAACAGCTACGGTCCGATAATTCCCATGGCCGACCGGGATCGGATATTCGACCGGTATTATCGTTCTTCGAATTATTCCAACCGGGCGCCCGGCACGGGAATCGGACTTTCCGTTGCCAAGCGAGTGGCGTTGATTCACGGCGGTTATGTTTGGGTCACAAGCGATGAAATTGAGGGAACCACATTTTTCGCGGCCATCCCGGCTCAGGAACTCAAGAGGTGCTCATGACGATACAGCCTGAAATTCGAATTCTCGTGGTCGACGACGAATCGGCCATACGAAGGGCCCTTCGGCCTCCGCTGGTTGAGCTTGGCTTTCAGGTTTCCGAAGCCTCGCGAGGCGAAGAGGCGCTCCAAATGCTGCGCGCCGCGGTTTACGATGCGGTGCTGCTGGATGTGAATATGCCCGGCATCGGGGGCGTGGAGACGCTGCGCCGCATTCGCGCGTTTGCGCCCCGGCTGCCAATTCTGATGCTGACCGTGCGCGACCAGGAAGAGGAGAAAGTGGAGGCGCTCGACCTGGGCGCGGACGATTATGTCACCAAGCCCTTTAGCACCCGGGAACTGATCGCACGCATTCGGGCCGCGGTCCGCCGCGTCAAGTCTCCGCTGCGCGCCGACGATGCGCCCATTGAGATTGGGGAGATACGCCTGGAGCCGGTGCGGCGGCTGGTAACCAGGCGACGTCAGGCGGTGCATCTTACGCGCAAGGAATTTGACATTCTCCATTGCCTGATGAGCCGCGCAGGCCGCGTGGTGACCTACGCCAAGTTGCTCACGGCGGTATGGGGCGCCGATTGCCGTGAGGAGGTGGAGTATCTGCGCACCTTTGTTCGCCAGTTGCGCAAAAAGATTGAGGACGATCCTTCCAATCCGCAATATCTGCTGACCGATGTGTATGTGGGATACCGTTTTGCGGACGCCCAGATGTTTCAGGATGTGGCAGAGACCGTGGGCACCGAAAACGCGGAGCCTGACAACGCATCGTAACGGCGCCTTGAGAGAGGAGTCACTGTTGTTGGGAACCGGATTTCGCGCCTGGGCGGCGGCGTGTTGCCGCATGTCGAAACGGGACACCGGAGGGGTGCGAGGGAAGCCACCCGTTCGGCACAGATCGAACCAGTAATTCAATAACCTCTAATTACCCAGGTTCAATCCAGAGTAATGCCCACATATACCTATAAGGTGCTCTCTGTTTCCATTTGCATAAGCCTTCGCATTTGCCCTATTAGCATTCTCTAATTTATCGATTCCTCTCTCGTCAAATTTTGGCTCTCCAAGTGCACTGCTATCGGCAATCAGCTACATGGTTGCCTCACGGACAGTTATGCGCGAGAGGAACTCGCTCGGCGGCGCGGATAGCTTTTCCGATTTGCCACAGACCAATGGACGGAGTTGGAGATATGAAAGACACAACTGCAACGTACATCTGCAAGCCTTGGAACAGCGCAGAGAGCCGCAACGCACAGGAGCGCGGCAAATCGATGAAAAGCCTTGGCGCCTGCGCGCTTCTTGCACTTTCCGCATTCTGCATTCTATTCAGCCCTCTTAAGGCTTCCGCGGATACAGTCACTCTGACGTTCGAGAATGTAGGTCCTGCAAATGGAGCCGATGGGAATTACACCTATCCCTACAACTTCAGCGTGAACGGGAGCACCACTTATACTGCGCTGATGTGTCTCAGTTTTTCTAACGACATAGAATTCGGCGAGAGCTGGACGGCGGATGTCTATTCGATCCCCGCGGCGGATGCGTTGATTGGAAATAACAATTATGCCGTGGCGGCTCGGCTATTCAACAATGCCGAAACGGCCACCGCGACAATCAGCAACGAAGATCAACTGGCCGCCTGGGGTTTGTTTTCCAGCGGCGTCGCCGGCAGCAACAACGCCCAGTTGGCGGTAGCTGAGGCCGAGGCTGCATCGGAACCTGCAAGCGCTTACACCAGATTTCAAATCCTGATTCCAGTGGCGGGGACGCAGTCGGAAGGGGGTCTGCCTCAGACCTTCATCGAAGACCCTGCGCCCTCGCCGACGCCGGAACCGAACAGCCTGGTATTGCTCGGCAGCGGCATGCTGGCCTGCGCCGGAGTTTTTTATCAAAGGGGGCGTAACAGCGCGCGGGCACAGCGGCGCTCCAAGTGAGCGCATGAGAAATGCATGCGGGGCTTTTCTTTGTCTGGTCGAACGTGGGCTCGCTCGGAAACTGAGTCCGTCGAGCCACGTTTTTTAAGTAATGGTTACTTGTATTCGAACCAACGTAATGCCCAAAGGTACCTCGCAGTTCCTTACTCCTTTTTGTGCAAATCCTTGCACATTTGCGTTTCCGGCAAGCTCCAACGCCTTGATTCGCATACGGTGAAGCTTTGGCCGCTGAAGTGCATGACTATAAATAACCAGCCGCATGGCTGCGTGGCGGACAGTTATGTGCAGGAAGAATAAGTCAGGCGTGGTGTATAACCTTGCCGGTTAGATAGAACCTAAGTAACCACAGGGAAGAGATGAGAAACACAACTGGAACGTACAGAAACTAGTGTAGTCCGCCACACAGATGGTCATTTATTTAACACCGCCCGAGCACGTGTGACCTTTTCGAGGATGTCAGTAGCTTTGGCAGTCCAGATGAAGGGCTTGGGGTTCTGATTGTGGCC
>Ga0182030_10011317_pt1 | contig 18014 bp, 18 predicted proteins | sample 812S3MmetaG_FD_121299 | JGI IMG/M metagenome (GOLD analysis project Ga0182030, IMG submission 121299) | Permafrost microbial communities from Stordalen Mire, Sweden - 812S3M metaG (Illumina Assembly) | ecosystem: Environmental > Terrestrial > Soil > Wetlands > Permafrost | place: Sweden...
AAACGTGGTCGCATCGAGTGCGTCAGCAATACCCTGCCCAACCTTGTCCATGCCGGAGGGATAGCGACCCAGGTCGAGCATGCCCGTAATGGGAGCCGAATGGGCCTGGATCACACCCGGGTGGAGGTGAGTGGCCGGACACATCACGCACATGGCATAAGTGTTGGGGAACTGGCGGAGTACCCGTCGTTCGTTCTCGACGCCATTCTGCATACAGACGATGGCCGTGTTCGGCGGGGCTACCGAGGTGAGTTGCGCCAGCGCAGCGTCGGTGTGCTGACCCTTGACGGCGAGCAGCACCACAGAGTCGTCATGCCAATTCACCTCAGATGCATTGGTGACAACCGGTATGGGCAGAGTGACCGAATCGTCGGGTGCCTCGAGTTTCAGCCCGGATCGCAGTGCGTCGGCGTGCGCTCCACGTGCAATGAGTGTGACATCGGCTCCCTGCTGGAACAGGCGGGCACCGACCAATCCACCGATGGCGCCGGCTCCGAAAACGATGAATCGCATGCGCCACTTTGTCACGGTGCGGCCATGTCAAGCTTTGGCATGGCTCTGCCTAATCCCCTGCGTCTGGTGGACGACCTGACCAATCCGGTTCGGGTGTCCCTGACCAACGATGTCCGTAGGTCCATCGGCGTCTCTTCCAAGCCACCGCCACCATGCACCGATCCCGAACTGGCTTTCTTGGACCCCGACAGCGTGGCTCGGGTCGTCCATGCCGACCTGCCCGCCATGCTCATTGGCGGTATTGCCGCACTGCTACTCCAGACGCTGCATCCGTTGGCCATGGCTGGGGTCGCCGAGCACTCCAGCTACCAGAGTGACCCGCTGGGTCGTCTCCGTCGCACGGCGGCCTTCGTCGGCACCACCACCTTTGGGACCCAGCTTGAGGCCGAAAAGGCCATTGCTCAAGTCAGACGAGTGCATCGACGGGTCCATGGCATTGCGCCCGATGGTCGGCCCTATGACGCCGCCGATCCCGAGCTGGTCACCTTCATTCACGTGGCGGAAATGTCTAGCTTCTTGGAGTCGTCCCGCCGCTTTGGCCCGCGCACGTTGTCACCACAAGAGTGCGATGCGTTCTATTTCGACGTTGCACCGGTCGCCCTTGCGCTTGGAGCCGAATGGGTGCCTCGGTCCACTATGGAAGTCGAGAGTTACTTCAGTCGTATGCGCCCCGACCTCTATGCGGGACCGCAGGCGCGCCAAGCCCGGGATTGGTTGCGCCGCGGGGTGGCCAAACGACCGGAGGAACGGGTTGTGTACAACATCTTGTTGGCGGCGGCCATCTCGACGCTGCCCCGTTGGGCTCGCCGCGAGCTTGGACTTTCGGCTCCCATCTCGCTCGACCTCGTCTTCGACACCACCACCGTCATTCCAATAACTCGAGCCCTGTCGGTTGGCATGCGGTGGATTGTCTCGGGTACTCAGGTGGCGATGGACGAGCCGCCGTCGACCGCCACGATCTGACCGGTCATATACGTAGAGCGGGCCAAGGCCAGAACCACCTCGGCCACATCTTCGGGTTGGCCGATCCGCTTGAGCGGTGCGATTTCGGAAACGGCTTGTCGAAGGAAGTCCCAGTCGGCCGTCCAGGGGGTGTCGATCAGCCCCGGAGCGACCGCGTTGATGCGAACTTCGGGGCCTACCACCTTGGCCAACAACACGGTCAGGTGATTCAGCGCCGCCTTGCTGGCCGCGTAGGGAATCGAAGAACCGACCGCCCGCAGCCCAGCCACTGACGACACGTTGACTACGGATCCTTTGGCCTCACGCAGAGCTGGCAGCGCGGCCAAGGTCATGGTCCAGGTGCCAAAGACGTTGACTTCGAAGATACGCCGCCACACATCGACGGTTGCCGCCTCTAAGTCGTGGTGGGGAATCACGGCGGTGGTCCCCGCATTGTTGACCAATGTGTCGAGACGGCCCCACCGCTCCGTGGCCCCGTCCACGATTCGTCGGGCGTCAGCGGGGTCGGTGATATCGCCCTGGACGTAGATGGCGTCGGGCAGTGAGTCCGCCACGGCCTGGCCTTGCGCCACCGTTTGCGAGGAGTTCACCACGACGCTGGCTCCGGCGCCGGCGAAGGCGCGGGCTACGGCGGCTCCGATGCCGCTGCTGCTTCCCGTTACCGCCACCACGTGGCCGGTCATCGTCATGGCCGTTCTGTCACCTCGGCACTATCCCCCAACTCGCGCGCCACTGTGTGCCTGGTTCCAGCGAGAGTAAATCCTTCCCGGTGCGCAACGCGTTGGGCGGGCAGGTCATTGGTTCGAGAGCCACGCCACGCCGGCGTCGGGACACATCGCCCAACGTGTCGCCGGTATAGACCATCAGATACGGGAATCCGGGATCGGTCCAGAGCCGGGCGCCGGCCGCTCCCCCGGGCGCATCGATGCTGGACCAGGCGCGGCCATCGGTGTCACGGTCGAGGGATGTGTAGGCAGTATCGAGCACGGTCTGGCCAATGAAGCGCGAGTTGGTGAAATCGCGTTCGGTGCCGACCACCGGGGTCAGATTCCCTGTCGGCAGCCCTCGCTCGTCGAGGTCAAGGGTCTGATGGGCCGGCACTTGGAGGATGGCACCGTCAATAATTTCAGTCCCAGCCGTGAGGTACGGGTGGAAGCCGAGCCCAAACGGGACTGGACCGTCACTCAAACTGCTGGCCGTGGTCGTGACGCTCAATCCATCCCGGCCCACGTGGTACTCCAACTCCAACAGCAGCGAGAAGGGGTAGTCGGGCGACGGGTGGAGTTGCAGGCGCAGCGAGATCTGGTTCTGGTGTCGCGTCTGCAGTGTCCAGGGCAACCACCGCACCAGTCCGTGAATGGCGTTGTGTCGCTCCGGTTCGTTCAGCGCGGCCTGAGCTGACGTGCCGTTGAAGGTGTACCTGCCGTCGGCCAGCCGATTAGGCCAGGGAGCCAACACTTGACCTCGCCCACTTTGTGACCATTCCGATGGTCCGAAGCCGTCGATGATCGGATGGGCTCCCACGCTGTAGGACCGCAGGGTGGCCCCAACTTCGCAGACCACGACATCTTGATCACCGTGACCGATCCGCCATTGCTGACCGGTGGGCGACGCAACGGAGATCTGCGGGGACGATGAGGACTGCGGATGGGGTGGATTGGGCATGGCGGACTGAATTGAAGCAGACCCACGGGTTGCGGTGGGGTTGGGCGGGGAACGGTGCGATTAGGTTGGCGGGCGTGAGGGTCCTGGTCACGAACGATGACGGCGTCAATGCCCCCGGTTTGGCCGCCCTGACCAGGGCACTCGTCCGTTGGGTGGATGCCGTGGCTGTTGCTGGGGGTCCACGGCACGAGATCGTGGTGGTCGCTCCGAGTTCCAACTACAGCGGTGCCGGCGCGGCCGTTGGCTCGGTTACCGAGCGCACGACCATCGCCTATAGCCGCGCCAAGGTGGAAGGCGCCGAGAGTGTCGAGGCATTCGGGCTCGATGCGTCTCCGGCCCTCTCCGTCATTGCCGGAGCTCTCGGTGCCGTGGGACCCAAGCCCGATCTGGTGTTGTCTGGGATCAACCACGGGGTCAATGTCGGCCGATCCGTCTTGCACTCGGGCACCGTTGGCGCTGCTCTCACGGCGGCGCAGCTGGGGATCAGCGCACTCGCCGTTTCCCTTCGAGCCGGGGTGACGCCTGATCCGTGGGACAGCGCAGCCGAACTGGCCACCTCGCTCATTCCCGTATTGGCCGCTGCTCCGACCAGCACCGTGCTCAATCTCAACGTGCCGGCCTTGCCGCTCAGCGAAATTTTGGGTTTGCGCTGGGCCAAAGTCAGCGGGGCCGGGCTGATCAAGGCAGCCAGTGAGGCTGGTGAATGGGACGGCCCCAACTCGCCCGAGATGGAGGGTCCGGCGGCATTGGAAGGATCCCGGTCCGTGATGGAGGGTAATGGTGAGGCGAGGGGTGAAATTGTGCTCACCGTCGGCTCCCCCTTCCCTCCAGGAGGAGATGTCGGTATGAACGAATCGACCGAAGATGCTGGGCTGGTGGCTCAGGGCTACGCCGCCCTCACCGCGCTGCGCGGACCTCGAGCCGACGATGATCCCGAGTTGCTGGGATTGCTCAACTCGGGGCTGGCCGCCGCGTTAGCGCCTCTGGGACTGGCGGCTCGGTAACCGCGAGTGGGGTCGTCTCAGCCCCTCTCAATCATCGTGTTCGTTGGGCGACCGGCGGCCCTTCTTGGTTTCCGAGCGACGGCGTTTCGCTTCCACCCGGCGGATCTGCGATCCCTTGGTCGGCTTGGTCGGACGCCGGGTGGGATCGACCCGCAATCCCTCGGCCAATTTCACCGCCAGGCGTTCAAATGCCGCTTGGCGATTACGGGATTGGGACCGTGACTCCGATGCCGCCGCCCGAACGACGGGGCCATATCGGCTGAGCAGCCGGGCTCTTTGTCGTGGCCCCAACGCCGACGATGACGCTGGCTCGAATTGCACTTCGACCCGACTCAACGTCCGGTTGGCGTGTTGACCGCCGGGCCCACCAGACGTGGTGGCCCGCCAGGTGATCTCGCTCAAGGGAATGGATAGGGACTTGGTGACGCGCAGCGTGGCGCCCGGGCTCGGTGCTGGGACACCGTCGTCGGCCGCGCCCGACGGACCGGCCGGACCGGCCTCACCTGTTTGGGAATCGTCACTCACCAAGACCCGAGCGTAGGACGACCGGGTACAGTCCGGTTTATGGAATATCGCCACCTCGGAAAATCAGGCATGCTCGTCTCGTCGTTGTCCTATGGCAACTGGATCACCCACGGCAGCCAAGTCGAGGAAGAAGCAGCGCTGTCGTGCGTCAAGGCATCCCTCGACGAGGGCATCACCACCTTTGATACGGCCGACGCCTACGCCATCGGACGGGCCGAGTCGGTGCTGGGCCGAGCCCTCAAGGGAGTCCGCCGGGATTCCATCGAAATCTTCACCAAGGTGTACTGGCCGACCGGCCCGAACCCCAACAACCGTGGACTCTCCCGCAAACACATCATGGAGGCCTTGCACGGTTCGCTTGAGCGACTCCAGACCGATCACGTCGACCTCCTCCAGGCCCACCGCTACGACTACGCCACTCCTCTCGAAGAGACATTGCGGGCCTTCGATGACCTGGTTCGTCAGGGCAAGGTCCACTACATCGGCGTTTCCGAGTGGACGGCGGAGCAAATCGGCGATGCCCTCAATCTGGCCGACGAGATGGGATTCGACCGGATCATCTCCAACCAGCCCCAGTATTCGTTGCTCTGGCGGGTGATTGAAGCAGAAGTGGTGCCTCTTTGCGAGCAGGAAGGTGTCGGCCAAATTGTGTGGTCTCCTCTTTCCCAGGGCGTCTTGACCGGTAAGTACCTACCTGGAGCAACGCCGCCCGAGGGATCACGGGCCGTGGGTATTGAAGGCGGAGAGATGACCTGGCTTTTGGGCAACGAAGTGCTCGAGCCGGTCCAGGCCTATGCCGCACTGTGCCGGGAGGCCGGCTACACACCCGCCGCCGTGGCTCTGGCGTGGGTCCTGCAAAATCAAAACGTGAGCAGCGCCATTGTCGGAGCCAGCCGGCCCGAGCAGATCGCCGAAAACGTCAAGGCTCTCGATGTCGTGCTCGAACCCGACTTCGTTGCCGCCATTGAAAAGGTGCTGGAACCCACCACGCTGTTCGACCCCGCCTTCACTATTAGCCCAGCCGAACGTCCGTAACGGAGTTGCCGGGCCGGCCTCTTAAGGCGGCCCCAGCCCCACCGGTGGGTGTCTCAGTCTGAGGCGCCCCGGGCAAAGCGGGAGTTGAACGATCGCACGGCCAGCGTCGAGTGGGTCCGGTGCTCTTCGAACACCCGCATGTATCCGGTGTGCGCAATGAGCCACCGGCCGTCTTGCTTGACATAGTGATCTTCATAGAAGGCTGTCCCGGCGATCTCGAGGTCGGCCGCCACAATGACCACCCGATCCTGGAGATACCAGGTCCCGGCAGCCGAAGTGTCGGAGGTGAAGTCGATCTCAGGGTGGTGCCCATGGTGCAGCGTCACAATCTCGGGGCCACCAAGCGCACCGGACAGCCAGTCCACAATGGCCGTTCGGCCGTCGAGTGTGGTCTTCCCGTCCTCGTACGAAGCGGTGGCATCGACCGTCAACAGCTCGCCGAGCGCGTCGAACTCCTTGAGGTCCAGCGTGCGAAAATAGGCGTACTTCAACCGCCGTATGGCCTCGAGTTCAGCTGCGCTGTCCATACTTGACCCCTTTGTAGAGCGACCCTGTTTTTGTACAGGTGGTGCCGGTGGTCAGGGTACCTGGCTTAAGACTTTGCGGTTTCGGGTAGAGAACACCACCATGGTGGTGTGGCAAATCGTCAAAGGGTCGCCGCCTACGGCGTGTGCGTGGACCAGGAGGGCCGCCTTCTGCTGGCTCGAGCCTCCTCGTCCTTGACGATCCAGGGCACTTGGTTCCTCCCTGGCGGCGGATTGCATCACGGCGAGAGTCCGTCCGTAGCGCTGCGGCGGGAGATCGCTGAGGAAGCCGGTCTGACTGTCGTACTTGGGCCGTTGCTGACCGTGCTCTCCGACGTGCGGGATCTGCCCGACGGCACTTCGTTGCACACGCTGCGGGTGATTTACCGAGTGGCAAGCTGGACCGGGACGTTGCGAGCCGAACAAAACGGCACCACCGACGCCGTGCGCTGGTTGAGCCGAGAAGAGACGAAGCCGCTCCGGTTGGCCCTCTACGTAGAGAAAGTCATCGACGAATTCCTATGATCGGTCATCAGGTCGACGAGCGCCACCATGTCGTCATCATCGGCTCCGGCTTCGGCGGACTCTTCGCGGCCAAGGCCCTCCGGCGGGTCCCGGTACGAGTCACCCTGATCGATCGCACCAACCATCACCTCTTCCAGCCGCTGCTCTATCAGGTTGCGACAGGAATTCTCTCGGAAGGTCAGATCGCCCCGGCGACTCGCGATGTCTTCCGCCATTACGCCTCCATGCGCATCATGCTGGCCGAGGTCGAACACATCGACGTACAGGCCCGGAAGATCGCCGTCACCGAGATCGATCGCCAAGTGACGGTGGAGTACGACAGTCTCATTGTGGCTGGTGGCGCGGAGACGTCGTACTTCGGACATGACGAATTCAAGAGTGTCGCCTCGGGCATGAAATCCCTCGATGACGCCATGCACCTACGTGGTCAAATCTTTGGAGCGTTCGAGCGCGCCGAAGCCGAAGATGACGCCGAGCTACGCCAAGCCCTCATGACATTCGTAGTGGTCGGTGGCGGACCAACCGGCGTCGAGATGGCCGGGCAACTGAAGGAACTCTCCCAACGAGCTCTCCGAGACAACTACCGCAGTATTGATCCGACGATGACCAGGGTTGTGTTGGTCGAAGGCACCGATGGACTCGTGGCCTCAATGGGTCGACGGCTCTCGAACATGACGAAGCGGGACCTCACCAATATGGGTGTGGAGGTGCATCTTGGAGCGATGGTCACCGGGATGGATTCGACGTGCGTCGAGATCACCAAATCCGATGGGTCGACGGAGAAGATTCCCGCGATGACCAAAATCTGGGCCGCTGGCACTCGCGCCTCACCGTTGGGCTCAATGCTGGCTAATGGCGCTGACATAACGCTCGACCGGAGCGGCAAGGTCAACGTCAATCCCGATTGTTCGCTGCCGGGCTTTCCCGAGGTCTTCGTGGTGGGCGACATGATGGCTCTCGATGACCTCCCCGGAGTGGCCGAGGTCGCCATGCAATCCGGTGCCCATGCGGCGCACACCATCCATCGTCGCCTCGACGGCAACGATGTCGTTCGACCTTTCCATTACCGCGACCTCGGCACCTTGGCCGCCATCTCCCGGTTTCGGGCGGTGGCCAAAATAGGACCTTTACGGATTGGTGGTTTCATCGGGTGGCTGCTCTGGTTGGTCGTCCACGTCACGTTTCTCACCGGGTTCAAGAACCGCTTTGGCGCCTTGGGTCGCTGGACCATCAGCTTTGTCGGACGGGGTCGCTATGAGCGAGCGTTGACTGGACGCTGGGTGGGGCACGCAAAACAATCCTCGGGAGATTCCTCGTAGGCTCAAGCCGGCGTATTGCCGTCAGCACTGATCCAACAGATTGTCGAGGACCACATCATGCCCATCGCTGTGACGCCGACTGCCGGGCTGAGCGATCACATCAACGACATTCGACGGCGCACCGCTCAAATCGTCAATGACGATATCGTGCCTAATGAAGCTGCACTGTGGGTCGGGCGCCGTGGCAACGCCACCGATGAGGAGCGGGCGCAAGCCAAGGTCCTCCGGGAGAGAATCCAAGCGCGAGTGAAGTCCGAAGGTCTCTGGGCGCCCCACTTGCCACCCGAATACGGCGGCATGGGTATCGACTTCATGGCTCACGCCTACATGAACGAGATCCTCGCCTACGGCATGGGCGCCGCCTCGCTGTTCGGCGTGGTCGCACCGAACTCGGGCAACCAGTCGGTGCTGGTGAAATACGGGACCGAGGAGCAGAAGGAGAAATGGCTTCTTCCCTTGGTGGAAGGGACCATGCAATCAGGTTTCTCTATGACAGAACCGGAGAACGCCGGATCAGATCCGCGCTCCATCAGGACCAGTGCCATCCAAGAAGGTGACGAATGGGTCATCAATGGGCACAAATGGTTCACCTCGAACGGCTTGGCAGCCGATTTCTTCATCGTGATGTGCCGAGCGGGGGCGGCCGACGACGAACGTCCGGGCCGGATGGTGCAGATCATTGTGCCGACATCCACTCCGGGAGTGGAGATCGTGCGCGGTATCGGCATTTGGGGCAGCGCCTCCTCGGATCATTGCGAGGTCCGCTACACCGATGTTCGAGTGCCGCTCGAAAATGCACTAGGGCAGGTGGGTGACGGTCATCGGGCCGCCCAAGATCGTCTCGGTGCTGGCCGCATCTTTCACTGCATGAATTCAGTCGGACAGATGTGGCGAGCCTTCGATCTCATGATTGAACGCCTGCTGACTCGTGAAGTGCATGGTGGCCTCTTGAAGGACAAGCAATTCATGCAGGGATTCGTCGCTGATAGCTACACCGACATTCAAGCGGCCCGACTGCTCACCATTCATGCGGCCGAGAAGGTCGACCAAGGAGATCCTCAGGCCCGAACGGAGATCTCCTCCATCAAAGTCTTCGTGCCAGCGGCATATTCACGGGTCGTCGACCGAGCTATTCAGGTGTGGGGCGCGGCGGGCGTTTCCAACGATCTGCCGTTAGCGGCCATGTATTTGGGAGCACGCACTCTTCGACTGGCCGACGGTCCCGACGAGGTGCACCGCATCCTCATCGCCAAGAACGTGCTCCACCACTACGAAAAGGGCGAGAGTTGGGACTTTGCCGGTTAAGGATGGACGAATGACATGGGTACGCGGTCCGGGCGTCTCGGTCTTCGCCGACGATGTGTTTGCGGGGAAGGTCGCCGTCATCACCGGCGGAGGCACGGGACTCGGACGCGAGATTGCACTGTCGTTTGCCGCTCTCGGTGCCCAAGTAGTGATTGCTGGCCGAACGCAATCCACCCTCGACGCCGTGGTTGAGGAAATCGACACCAACGGTGGGCGTTGTCTGGCCGTGCCGACCAATATCAGAGATCTGAATCAGGTCGATGCGCTGCGTGATGTCACGTATGAGGCATTTGGGCATGTCGATTTCCTGATCAATAATGCGGGCGGTCAATTTCCTTCGTTACCCAGTGGCATTTCAGATAACGGGTGGCGTGCCGTGGTCGACCTCAATCTCAACGGCACGTGGAACGTGACCAATCGATTCATGCAGCCCATGGCCAAAGCCGGATTCGGATCGATCGTCAACGTCGTGCACACCTTTTCTTTTGACCGAGGCGCCCCGATGTTCGTCCACTCGGGCGCAGCCAGAGCCGGCGTGGTCAACATGGTCAAGACGCTGGCGCCGTACCTCATGCGCCATGGTGTGACCATCAATGCATTCGCCCCCGGCGTCTTCGCCACGCCGGGGATGGTGGAAGGCGAACTCGAGGCGGTAGGACACTCCGAAGCGAGCTTGAATGAGGAATTGGCTGCCGTAGGATCGCCCATTCGATTGGGCACGGTGGACGAGATGGCAGCCGTCGTGCTCTTCCTCTGTTCCTCTGGCGGACGATATGTGAGCGGTGCGACCATCATCGCTGACGGCACCTCAATGCAGAGCAACTGGCCCAACTTCTTTCCCGAAGGTGCGCTGTAGCGGCGAGTCCAGTCGCTGTAAGGTCTGGCGTTCGCGTGTGAGGTTTGGGCCCCACACCGGGCAGTCCAGTGGTCGCAACCGGGGGGATGGATACCAACACATGCGTTTGTTCAAGAGGACTTCCTCCCTGGCCTTGATCGGATTCGTCGCCTTAGTGACCAGCGCCGTGGCCGGTTCCGTTGGCCTCGCCCCAGCTGGGGCAGCGTCCGTACACGCAGTGGGCTATCAAGTTGGTGCGACGTTTACTGGCCCCATCACCACTGGTCACATCATTGAGCCCGTCTCGGCCGTCAATCCCAGTTTGAGCACCTACGGATACGAGGAGCAGGAATACTTTGCCTCAGGCACGGCGAACGCCTACAAGGCCACCTCCACTCCCAGCAACGGCAAATGGACCATTAAGCCGTCTTCATCCGCCTTCTATCGCACCAGAATTTTGGTACGCCGCCCTCAGAATCCGGCTGACTTCAACGGCACCGTGGTCGTCGAATGGATGAACGTGTCCTTTGCGGAAGCGGCTCCCGATTGGGACTACCTCAATCCGTCCCTGATGAAGGCCGGCTATGCCTACGTGGCGGTATCAACTCAGGCCTTGGCGATCAACGGTGGCCAGGGGATCGTGAGCACAACCAAGACCACGGGATTGAAAACGGCTGAGCCAGCTCGGTACGGAACGCTCGTTCACCCGGGTGACCAATACGCGCTGGACATGTTTGACCAGATCGGAAAAGGCCTCGACACAAAAGGGGCATCAGTTTTGGGCGGATTGCATCCTTCGCACATCGTTGCTGTCGGAGAATCTCAGTCGGCCTATTACCTCACGACCTTCGCCGACACGCTGCAGCCTCTGTCTCACACGTTTGATGGCATCTTCATTCACAGTCGAGGCGGTAGCGGCGTGCCACTCAATGGATCGTCAATCACCTCAAAATCGTCACAACAGGGTCCTCCGAATCTGCATATTCGTACCGACCTCACCGTGCCGGTCTTCATGTTTGAAACACAGACGGATCTCATCCAACTTGGCTACGCACCGGCCCAGCAACCCAATACCAAACGCATTCGAACCTGGGAAGTGGCGGGCACCTCTCACGCTGACACGTACGAGGTGGGCGCAGAGGCACCGGCTCTGGGGTGCAGTACTCCCATCAACTCGGGGCCTCAGCACATAGTCGTGCAGGCTGCATTCGCGGCCTTCGCGGCGTGGGTCGACAAGGGAACGCCACCTCCAACCCCTCCCCCATTCAAGCTCTCTCGCACGAAGCCCGCAGTTTTGGCCCTTGACAAAAACGGCAATGTCATTGGTGGCGTGCGTACGCCAGCCGTCGACGTGCCCGTGTCGACACTTAGCGGCGCGGCGCCGCCGCATTCGAGTTTGCTCTGCGAGTTGTTTGGTTCAACGAAGGCCTTCAATGCGCAGCAGTTGGTTGCGCTGTACCAGACCAAGAGCAACTACATAGCGAAATACACCGCCAGCCTGGACAAGGCGATTGCCGGTGGGTACATCCTCCCGGCTGACCGGGCGGGGCTGTTGGCGCAGGCCGAGGCGGTGCAGTTCCCGTAGTAGGGAGGCGGGATTTCCCGCTACATCAAATACCCTTGATCGCCGGTAGCGGTTCGATGACTATGTCCGCTGTCCGAAGTCGCTTGAGCACCCGATTCTCCCTCCCGTACGCCAGAGGCGTAAAGAGGAGCGTGTCGAGCGGGAACCACAGTCCCACCCAGACCAATACCCAACCTGCCGAATCAACCACCAGGTTGGCATTCCCAGCGGATCCCACGATGTTCGACTTGATTGCGACCAGGACAAATCCCAAGACGACGATGGGTAGTCCGACCCAAAGCGAAAACACGCCATCGAACCGGACCGCTCGACGCTCACGATGGTTGTAGGAGATCCGATGTTCGCAATAGCGCTTGAGGGTGCGGGAAATCCGCTGATCCAATCCTTCCGAAATCTGGTCATCAGGCAGAGCGAGTTTGATCTGCACTGGCCCGCTCGACCGACTGCTTCGCAATACGCTGATGCAGTACTCCAGCCCGGTCATGAAGTTCCGATATTCGGAGAACAGATCGGTGGGCGCCAAAATGAACATGTCTTCTGGACTGGCAAGTGAAAACGAAATGACCTGAGGAGATTGGCCTGACACGCTGCATTGTTTAGCCGCCCATTCGGGCCAATACCCATTTTACCCCGATCCGTCAGAGCGAAGGTTTTGTCGCCCACGGTCCGATGCCGCCAATTCGTGTGATCGAGTACCGCACAATGAAGCCAGGTTCCGACCCCTCCGGAGCTGGGACTTGCGCATCAGGCGAGACGTAGACCTTTGCATGTCTGGTCATCAAGTCCCAGATGCGAGAGCTGGGTTCCACCGTCGCCCTCGCATAAATAACTGCATATGGGTTGATCCAGTTTCCGGGTTCCTTCGGTACGTCGAACGAGAGCGCTACCCGCGGGTCGCGTCTGATGTTTCTGAGTTTGACGTTGTCCCGCATGTGGGTGCTGACCAGTTCGTCACCCTCGAGCCCGATCCAGATCACGGTTACCTGGGGGCTTCCATCGGCATTGATAGTGCTCAGATGGGCCATGGGTCCAGACTCAATGAGCTCGCGAAGTTCTGGCGATATCGCTGACATCTCAAACCTCATTCCTGTCGGTCTCTGCTGCAGATTGTCCGGTTCTCCACAAGGTGTGAGGGGCGAACCGATCGAAGCGCCACTCTTTATTTGTGCGCACCGCATCGGCGTCCAAGCGGTTGGCGGCAATCAGCGGGCTCGGTGGATTCTCACCGGGGTGAACGTGGATCGCCATCAGTCGGCCGGTCAGGTGGGCGTCCTCACCATCGAATTCGACGCGATGGTTGGTACTGAAGTGGAACGTGCGCTCCCAGCGGGTCATGACCATCCGGTGCGCGGCAGCAACCTCCACTATGCCCTCAAACACGGCGATCTCATGTTCCAGTCGCACATCCTCGGTGAACAAGGTTCGGGCCCAGGCCTCATCGAAGTTGCTTGGCTCATCGAGTGTGGTGACGTCGTGGTCGAGCAGCGCTACCAACCGCTCACGTTCGATGATTTCCCAAATCTCTCGCTGGCTTGACGGATCGCTCATTGCCGTCCCTCTCGAAGAATCGTGGAGGCGTGGATGCATGATGACTCACCGGCAGAGCACTCAGGCTCCGAGGACGTCATTTACCGGCAATCGCAGCCTCTAGCCCATCCATTCGATCGGCCAGATCCTTGAGTCCGCCGTCAGTGTGAATGTCTAGCCGGTCAAGAATCTGCACAGTGTCGTCATAGGTGTGTTGCGATCGGATGTCGCTCACCACGCTTTGTACGTTCTGTCCCACCATGATGACTGATAGCAAGACCAATTGAAGAAACGTCTGTGCAATCCAGGCGATTATGCCTTCGCCACCCGGCCTCAGCGCAGCTGGAAGTCCAATAAATGCGATGACGGCGAAAAGGTACGCACACCACATCGATCCAACGATGTTCGTGAGGAACACGGCAATCTTGGCGTTGATCCCATTTGCCCGCTTTACCTCAGCCCTAAGGCCGCGAATGCTTATCGCTTGACCAACGTGATGGTGCGTGTGTACCGGCTTCTCTATATGACTTTCAATCATGTTGCTCTCCTCGTGGCTCACCGCTGAACATGGCACTACTCCGAACTTCTTGAGTGGAACGGAATCGGATGCCCCCCGTGGGTGGATCCCGCCCGGGTTCTCCGGACCAGCTCAACCTACGAGAACTGCCCCACCATGTCGACGATGACGTCGGTCGACCCCGCGAAGTTGATCAATTCAATCTCGCAGTTGGTGTCGATGGCGGGGATCACCTGTTGGGGACCGTCATCCCCGCCGCCCATTCGATGTCCGACCCATTGGGATCAGCCAAGTGCTCAGCTTGAGTACCACCCCGCCACGTCCACGGCCAAGTTCACGGTGCCGGCGTTGTTGTAGATCGTGACGGTCCCCGATGAGGAAAGCGTGGCCACAACCAGGTTGGCCACCACCGCGCTGGCCCCGGGATTGAGGTCCGAGACGGTTGGCCGGGTCCCACCCGGATAGACGCTCAGGTATGTATTGATGCTGGGGCGGATGGCAGTCAGGTTGAGCACGACCGCGGTGGCATTGGTCGGAATGGAGGCGTTCCCCGTCACCTGGACGGTGAGCGTCTTTCCGGCCCCAAGGGCGTCGCCGGGGTTCCCCGTCCCGCCATTGCACTGGGCTGCTCCGCCGGAAAGCAACGAGGGGTTGGCCGCCCGGGTATCGCAGATCCTGACCGGGGAATTCAGGGCGTTGTACGAGCTCCCCGTCCCCCCTGATGTCGAGAACCATCCCGAAACGTCGACGATGGCGTTGGTGGCCTGGCTCGAGTAGAGGTCGACTTCCCCGGTTCCCGACACCGGCACGATCACTCGGTTGGCCACCGTCTCGGCGGGGGCGTAGTTGAGATTGGAGGCCGTCGGGGGGTTCTCACCGGTCGGGTAGGCCGTGAGGTAGCCCTTGGCGGCCGGACCCACAACCGTGACGTTGAGGACCACCGCGGAGACACGGGCGACGGCAGGCACCCCGCCGTCGCCAGTCACCTGAACCGGGTAGGGGGTGTCGACTTTGAGCGAGTCGCCGGGGTTCCCTGCCCCGCCGTTGCACTGGGTGGCAGGACTGATCAGCTTCGAGGGGTTGGCCGCCCGGGTGTCACAGATCCGAGCCGGCGTTGACAGCGGGTTGTAGAGCCCCGCCCCAGTCGCACCGGGGCTCACGTACCCCTGCAGGTCAACGGCCACGTCGACGGAAGTGGCGGAGATGACCGATACCTCACCGCCGTTACCGATGCCCACTTCCACCAAGTTGGGGACCGCGGTAAACGCAGGGAAGTTGATGTTGGAGGCGATGGGCGCTCTCACCCCCGCCGGGTAGACGGTCAGATAGCCCGGGGTCGAGGCGTTGATGGCGGTCACATTTAGCACCACTGCCGAGGCGCCTGCCGGCACGCTGAACTTGCCGGCCACCACGAAGGACAGCGGTGTGCTCGCCGCCAGCCGCTCGCCGGCGTTGCTGGTCCCGTTGCATTGGGCGGCGTCACTACTGAGCTTTGAGGGGTTCCCCGCTCTGGTGTCGCAGATCCGCATCGGGGCGAGGGGGGTGTAGACGCCGGCGGCGGGCGCCGTGGACCCGCACAAATCCGGCTCCGGATTCGAGGCGGAGCCGGTGGTACCGGTGCCGCCATTGCTGCCGGTCGGTGAGGTTGGAGGGGCGATCATTACTCCTCCGTCTGCGGTGTCCGGGATGCCGGCGCTGGCATAGAACGAGCCGTTGGCACCGGTAGTCATAGGTGCTCCACCGGCCCCACCCACCACGGTGTCACCATCGCAGGTGACGTTGGTAGCGGGTAGCGAGGGCGGGTCGACCGCGCCGTTGACGGCATTGCCGCCATTTCCACCGTCGCCCCCGTTTCCGCCGGTGCCGGGCGTGCTCTGGACGTAACCGCCGTCACCCGCGGTAGCGCCAGCCCCACCCTTCGCCGAGTTCGTCATCAGCGACCCGCCGGTCCATTGAATATTGCCAGGGCTGAAGATCGCCCCGCCCGCGGCCGGTCCTCCGGCTCCTCCGGCCCCGCCCGCGCCAGCGTTGCCTCCGTTACCCGGCGCGCTTATTTCGTTGCCGTAGTCGTAGGGCGTGCCCGGTCCGGCCGCCCCTCCCTGGCCGCCATTACCGTGGTAGTTGAACGAGTTGAGGTAGTAGTACTCCTCGTAGAAGTTGGTGCCGCCCGCTCCCCCAGTGGCCGAGTTGCTGTGGAACACGTCATTGGAGAGGGTGACAGTGCCGGCGTTGTAGATGGCACCTCCCTGCGCCGATCCGCCTGATCCGGATGCCCCGCCCTGTCCGCCGACGGCTCCGTTGCCGGCGGAGGGAGGCGGATCAAAACCGTAGGCGCCGCCCTCGCCACCTTGACCGCCCATGCCGCCGTTGCCGCCGCCGCCGCCGGCGCCGCCAACCGCGCTATCGGATTCGAAGGTGCTCGAGACTGCACTCAGGGTGGCGCCGGCGCTGACATACACGCCGCCTCCCTGAGCATCCGACCCATCCCCACCGGCGCCGCCGTCACCGCCGTTGGCGGCGGGGCCCCCGTTTCCGCCGGAGAGGACAGTGCCCGAATTGCTACCTGGAGCGCCCCCCCACCCTCCGTTACCGCCGGCTCCGCCGTTCCCGCCGTTTGCGCCTGCGGTTCCGACGGCCGTATCGCCATTGAGCGTCACGCTGTAGAGGTCGGCCCCCGCACCCGGGGCAATGTAGATGCCACCACCCTGGGCCACCCCTGTGGCGCTGGCGCCAGCCGTGCCATTTGTCCCTGCCGTACCGGCACCCCCCGTGCCGCCATCTGTACCCTCGCCACTGTTGCTGGTGTCGCCAGCGGTGCCAGTGGATCCGGTGTCTCCGGCGGTACCGGCCATGCCGGCGACAGGAGTCGAATCGCCTGTAGCCCTTCCGCCGGTAACCAAAATCCCGGTCAGGGTGAGGGTTCCCGACTCGACGTCGAATGTGTGGTTGGTCCCGCCTCCAAATATCTGTACAGCGTTACCGTTGGCATTGAGGCTGACGTCGGTATCAACGGTCAAGTCGTTCACGGTAATGGCGCCCGCGCAGGTGAACACATAGTCCCCACCGGTAGCCACCGCGGCGTCGACGCCCGTGGCGTTGCTGCAGTCGGTAATCGGCGTTGGTGTGGTGGCGCCGGCCGAGGTCGGGCCAACGAGGAACAGACCTACGCCAGACAGCAAGGACATAGCAACGCCAATTTTGAGAGAACCCACCATTCTCTTTCCCCCTCACAATTCGACCGTTCGGCCCGACCTGCGAATCACACTATCCGGCAGGACTGGCGCGATCTGCGAGATTCATCGCGTGATCGGCGATGGCTGCTGACGTGACTCATCGATCGGAGTGATGTGGGTGGTCGACCACCTTGAATCGAATGCACAAGCAGCGGCAGCGGTAGCTAAACGAGAGATGGAGTCTGCCCGGTGCTCGTGGACGCCGACGTCAGTGCATACGCCAATACCGGTTCACAATTGTCCGCTTGTGACACACAGCCTGAATAAGCCGGTGGTCCTAAAACCCTGCCTCACTGCACCCCTGGGTACCGAATGTTTCAACGGAGCCAGTGGCCCAGATGTACTCGAACCCGACCCTGTGAGACGACGTGCCCCCGCAAGCGGCGATTCCCGATTTGTTCGCCTTGACGGATCCGGAAACCGTCCTTGGTGGCACTGAAATTTGGACGCTCCCGTTCATGGTGAACGCAGTTGTCTAGCCCCTTACCAGTTCATGGATTGCGCGATTCATCAATCCATAGATATCATGCATCCATGCCCCTCTCCACGCTGGGTCAGCCTGTATATGCCGCGAAGGCCGAGCTTTTCCGTGCTCTCGGCCACCCGGCGCGGATCCGCATCCTGGAGCTGTTGGTCGACGGCGAGAAGCCGGTCAGCGACCTCCTGGCCGAGATTGGCCTCGAGCCCTCAACGCTCTCCCAGCACTTGGCGGTCGTGAAGCGGATCGGACTGGTTGAGTCGAACCGCAAGGGCAATGCCGTCACTTACCGCCTGACGGATGCTTCGGTGGAGGAGTTCCTGGCCATCGCCAGGACCGTCCTGGCTTCGACGCTTGGCAAGGCCCGCATCGCCCTGGAGGAGCTCGAAGGTACCGGAGCCTGATGGGATCAAAGATGGGCGCCGCCCGGCAGTGGGTGGCACGACTACTACCCGGGGCGT
>Ga0182030_10011318_pt1 | contig 18013 bp, 11 predicted proteins | sample 812S3MmetaG_FD_121299 | JGI IMG/M metagenome (GOLD analysis project Ga0182030, IMG submission 121299) | Permafrost microbial communities from Stordalen Mire, Sweden - 812S3M metaG (Illumina Assembly) | ecosystem: Environmental > Terrestrial > Soil > Wetlands > Permafrost | place: Sweden...
GCTCGGTCGGTCGGTTACGAGTCCGACGCTGCGTTCAGTAAAGCGTTCAAGCGAGTTGTCGGGGCCAACCCTGGTGAATACCTCAAACGTGGTATTTGAAGACCAGGGTCACGCCGGAATCGCGGAAGAGTTTTGAAGCGGAGGATTCTGACTTTGGCGGCGGGGCCTAGGTACCATGGAAGTGTGTTCTTCCACTGAAATGGGTGCCCCTGGTGCCTCGCATTTGGGAACGGGAGATCGCGGACCCAAAACCGACCGAAGCAAGCCACGATCAGTCCCGGTGCAAACGGGCTTCCGTCCCGCGATCTCCCTCAGCTCGTCGGCGAGCGCCCAATCGCCGAGGCACTCATCGACTTCCGCAGTCGCTGATGACAGATCAATCCCGGCGTTTCCGGGTTCCGCGCGATTGACCGGCGAACCGGACCATACAGCCCATTGCTTCAAAGGAATCCGCTGGGCTGCCGTGGATCGCTCGATTCTGCTCTCACTGCCTGGGACACCGGCCATTGATTGAATCAGCCGACACGGCGGACCGCTTTGAACAGTCCATGAGCGATCTGCTTGCGGAGCTGCAAATGTCGCATCTGGGCTTCTTTCACGGCAGCGCCCGCAGAGCCTCCAGTCGCGCCGCGCTGAGCGCAACGTACCTTGCCGACGAAACACCTTTCGGAAAGCGATGGATATTTCAGGATGTCCACTCGGGCGGCGCCGCATCCGATGCTGGAATCGAACCGGGGGACATTCTTCTCAGCGTGGAAGGCCGGGAGATTACGCCGCCAGACCATCCGGTCTTCGCTATGGGCAAGCAAACTGGACTGGAGATTGTCGGCAGAGATGATCAACGGCGCACCGTTACGGTCGATGTGGCGCGGCCCAAGGGAAAGAAGCTTCATTTTGTCGAGCCTACGCTGGTTGAGGCACGGCATCTCGGAGACGGGCTGGGCTACCTGAAGGTTGCCATGTTTCCTGGGATGATCGGGGTCGAAGTGGCGAACAAAATCTCCAGTGCCGTCGCGGGGTTGGGGAAGATAGACAGGCTCATCATCGACCTACGCGGGAATACCCGGGGGAGGGATCGGAGCCCTTCGCGTCATGAGCCTGCTTACGCCCGGCAGGATTCCGGTAGGATTCGCCCTCGACAGAAGGCGCGTTACGCCCAATCTGGATTCGGAGAAGCAGCGATTTCGGCGCTTCCATGCCATCCCCGCTTCCAAGAACGCGCTCTAGCTGCTCGCATTGTAGTTTGCGCCGGCAATGCTGGCCAAGACACCCGTCGTACTTGAGACGGAGGGGTTGGGCCGCAAGGGGTTCCACGGAAAAGTGATTCTCCTCGTGGGTCGCCATACCGCGAGCGCCGTGGAAATGATCGTCGCGTTTGCGCGAGAGAACGATCTGGCCAGGATCGTCGGCGAAAAGACCGCAGGCAAACTCCTGGCCGCCACTTCCGTCAAAGTGGGCCAAGGATTTCGCCTGGCGTTACCCACCGGGGCTTATTACACATGGAGAGGGTCAGTTCTTGAAGGAACCCCTATTGAGCCAGACGAACTGGTTGAATTCGAGTGGCAAACAGCACGGAGAAACAAGGACAGGCAACTTGAGTATGCCATCGAATCTGTGAGCGCCGGGCAAAGTCATCGATCCGGTTAAATGGCAGTTTTATGCTTGCGCCAAACTCAACTACCTTATCGCGATTCATCGGCGGTGCACTGAACGAGCGGTCTGAAGCGGCCAGCTTCCCCCTCCAGTGAGCTTGGCGTCCCTGGGACGATGCGGTTTCCCAACCGCAAAGAGAGAACTGGCGCACGGCTCGTGTACGCCTACCGACCAATCTCCGTACATAAAGATTCGGTAACAGTATTTGTCCCTTTGGAGTCGGCAACGGTTTGACGATCTGTCTGGTCATGATCCACGGTTGACGCCCTGACCGCGTTTCCAAGGCCGAGAATCCTCGAAACACGCTTCGGCGATTTGGCGTGAAGCCAGAATCCCTTCCGGCTACATCGGCGTTTCTCATTACCTATCCAATCACCTGGCGTTCATCAGACTTGCAAAGGGAAGCAGGCTTCGCCGTGAAATAAGCAACGTAGACCGCTGGTAATTGCAATTCACTCGATCGTCGGCATTACAACGCGATTTTGGAGCTTGATAATCTCCTTTCGAATTCTAGAGCATTTTCCTAATTACAGTAGAGTGCCGAGGCGGAGTCTGAACCATGCCTCGGCATTTTCTTGTGTGATTTTTTGGTAAGAGTTCAGTGATGGCGTGGTCGAGTGCTTCTTTGCTTCGGGTCTTTGCGGCGCGGAGCAGTTGCTTGAGTTTGGCCCATGCCTTCTCGATGGGGTTCAAGTCGAGAGAATAGGGCGGAAGGTAGAGCAGCTCGGCGCCTGCGGCCTCGATCAGCTGGCTCACTCCAGCTACCTTGTGCGCACTGAGATTGTCCATCACCACCACATCGCCGGGCTTCAGTGCCGGGCATGGAACCTGTTCCAGATAGGCGAGGAAGATGTCTGCGTCCGTGACCTCCTCGATGGTCATAGTGGCGATCAGGCCGCGCATGCTCATGGCTCCCAGGATGGTCAGTATCTTCCAGTTGCCTTGAGGCACAGCGTCGTGAACGCGCGCTCCGCCAGGGCAGCGCGCATAGAGCCTCGTCATCTGCGTGGTCACGCCACTCTCGTCCAGATAAATCAGGCGTTCCGGCGGGGTCGCGTGGATTTTTTCGAGGAACTCCGCGCGCCGCTGTTGATTGGCTTCCGTATCGCGCTCGGTGGCGTGGAGCGACTTTTTTTAAGCCGCAGGCCGAGCCTGCGCACAAGACGCCAGACCGCGCTCAAGCAGAGGCTTATCTGCGCCTCCTGTTGCAACTTTGCTTGTAACTCGGCCAGGGTCAGGTCGGTTCGCTCTCGAACCCACTTCAACACCTGAGGCTCAATCGCCGCTCCAACCAACCGCTTGCGGCCCGGCCGATGCCGTACCCGCTCGGCCTGACCGCTGCGGTTGCGAGCCGCAGAGATCTTCCACCCCCACGCCACACTCACTCCAAAACGTCCGGACAACGCAGAGATCGTGCCCTCGCCCCGATCTAAAGCAGCAAGGAACTTACGCCGGAGGTCATCATCGTAAGGCTTAGCCATACCTTATTCGTCGCGGAATTCGCCAGCAAATAAACTATACACTATTTAGGAAAATGCTCTAATCGACCTTCACCAAGGCTCGCCTTCAAAGCCCCGCCGCGGCGGGACCGCGTCGCCACGGCCAACGAGCTGGCAAGAGACGACGAACTGCGCGAGGAAGATAGCGATCGTCAAGAAGGAGCTGCAACTTGACGGTTCGCTCTTAACTTGTCTATGGGCCCTGTCGGTCGATATATTCAAGAATGTCGAGATGTCATGCGCCCTTCAGTACTTTCCATTCCAATGCATCTCCATCCTCGATCTTTAACTAAATGACGCCATTCAATTCTTAGCCGACAACTGGTGGACCTGATCTCGAGTACCCGGGATCCATGGCCGGTTCCCGCAGTCTAGCTATCTCCAGAGCCTGGAGCACGAAGGAGTTCCACGCGAACACCCGATGATATCCAAAAAGTGGATTGCTTGGATCGGTCGGCAGATACTCCTGACTTGTCGGAAAGTTCTCGTCTGTATGGATTTCAGCCCATAATCGGTTTTGAATCGCATGGTCCGCCATTTTCCATCCATGGAGTTTGCCTGTTACATAGCCGCAGATTTCAATCCTCATCCAGCTGCCACCGTTGTAATAAATGCCGTCTGCCGCTTTATTCGCATAACTCGACGCGTAGGAGTCGCTTACCATCGGATGCCACTTATCCGCAAAATAACTCCACTGCTTCCCCTCCGACAGCCCGATAAAGATCGGTCGCACCGTGCCGCCTTCGCCGGGGTAAGGGCAATCGTCCCTCGGCAGCATTACGGGGATGTGGTTGAGGTGACTGACAACCATCTCATCCGTCAGAATCGGCCGCTTGAAAAGCCAAAGGGAAAGAAACTCGGGAAAGACATCGGAGAAACCGATGGCATCGGTGATATTGCGCGCCGGGAATAAGAAGCCGCGCTTTGCATCATAGTAGCTGCGATACTCCTGCTCAGCCTTTGCAATATAACTATCCGATATGGTTGCGCTGACTTCGGGGATCCGGAGTTCGCGAATCACTCTCAGCAATACGGCTAACATGCCCTGGTTTTCGCACAGAATCTTCGTGCCTTCGGGATAGTGAATCACGTCGAGCTGACCCATGACAAATTGCGCCGTGCAGATGGCCTCGCGTTCAGGATCGTAAGTTGCGAGACAGTACTCCGCGGCTTGCCGTATCTTATCCATCTGCGGCTCAGTACCGAACCGGCGCCGATTGAGGAGAGCCCACATCAGCCATAGCGGGGTTGAGTCATTGGATTTGCGCTCCACGTTGGCGATGTTCGGTTCTACCAGAGTGTTGATGGCGCCGTCGTCGCCCTGATTGTCGGCCCAGGCAGTAAAGACTTTTTCGTTCAGCTCGCGGTTATGAATGCCGTTGAGTGCGTAGAAGCTGTCGCGCAGATACATTTCTCCAGCGGCCGAATACCAGATGCTGGGAGCCAACATGGGACGAAGCTCTGCCAATTCAGCATTCCAACTGAGCATCATGACGTCTGCGTAGAGCACCTTCTCTGTCTCGCCGCCTTTGAACTTGAGTCCCTCGGCCAACTGGAGCTGGCTTGCGAGGCGATACCCGCGAAGCGTATCGGGAATCGCATCGCTCGCAAAGATGAACACGGTCCTTGTCTGCGAATGCCCCATCTCCAGCCGGTGATACGGTTCGCACCGCGTCGCAATGTGTGAGAGTTCAATATCTCGTACCTCGATTGATGGCCGGCCAACGCCGCCGTTCTCTTTGGCGCCTGCATCCTCGAAATCGGCAAGCGAGAGCACGATAGCGGCGCCCGCGCCTTGCAGCGCAGGCACAACAAAGGAGTGATCAAACTCTGAGAAGAGTGCGGGTGAGGCCGGCGCCGTGTCGTTGAACAGTGTGAGATCGCCAAGTTTGTTGAACTCATTGTCTACATCCCATGCGTGAACTTGTATTGGAGCCTCGCAGCGGTACTTGAGATGTACGGCATAGATTTCGCCCCCCTTTGCCGAAAATGGCAAGAGCACGAAATCCTTTCTGTACTTTGGAGACAGCTTGACGACGGCGCCAAGCTCCTCGACTTTCATATCACCGCTTCGTTTCCACACGGAAGCCGCCGGGAGATGGACTGGAGTGCGGGAACCCTCTCCAGACAACTGGACGGTGGCCTCGCCGAATGTCTGCTGGATGAATACGCGTTGCTGTGCGCGATCGGCAACCATGGGAAGAAAGTAGAGATTCAGATCGGGAATGCTGGCCGGCGCGGGCTTCACCGGCGTTCCATCACGCCGTATGATCCGGCTCCATTGATTGCGATACCCGGAATCGGTAAGCAGCCCTACGGTCACTCCACTGAGTGTGCGGAAACCGGCAGCGGGGAAATATTCATGCAGCGCCCCACCTTTGCAGTCTGCGTGGTCGAAACTCCAGAGTTTTGCCGGCGCCGCTTCAGGCTCCAGACGATTGGCCAGTTGGTAAAGCATCGTGAACATATCAGCCTGACGCAACCGAATCGTCTTTTTCACCACTTGCGATGGCAGGACTTCGTATTTGACCTCGGCAAAGACGGTTGTGCGCAGGTTTCTGAGATGCATTTCTCCGCTGAGATTGATCCGCGTCCGGTCTCCGCTCCACAATGTTGCTTTCCAGTCATCGGCCCGGTCTTCGAGGCTGCGCTCGCTGTTTTGGAAGATTGCGGAAAATTCTCCGCCTTGATGATGTCGCGCGATAGCTTGACCGCGATAGAGGATCGTGACTCCATATCCACTTTGGGCGTCCCCTGTCACCTGGAGAGAAACAAGGCCGGTCTCAGAGGGGTTAGTGGCGTGCAATGATTCCGGCAGCAGGGTTGCCACGGTCGCGAGTGCCGAGAGGGCAAGAAATTCGCGGCGGTCCAGTTGTCCAGGGGAAGCCATATTCTGCAGTTCCTCACATTGTTCGGGACTTACTATTCCAAGTCCGAGGTCTTTGTAGAAAGAAGGTTCGGTTCCAGTTCACGGCAGGGGCGAAGGCGTTGCCGGGGGCTGGGGCTGGAAACTGGCGCTACGCTCGCGTTGCTTGCGGAGCGCCTGGTCGCGCTGCTCATCCACCAGTGTATGAGTTTGCGTGGCTTCCTGTTCGGCTCTGGAGTTCAGACCCAGATGCGTATAAACTCGGCTCAACTGGTAGTGGGCGGGCGCGAATTGAGGATTCAATTCGATGACATGCTCGAGCGCCTGACGAGCCTGCGGCCAATTCTGTTGCGCCCCGTAGAGCTTACCCAGTTCATAAAACGGATCCTGGGATTTGGGCTGCAACTGCGATGCCTTTTCAAGCGCAAGGATCGCCTCCGGCTCACGGTCCAAGCGACTGGCCAACAAGCCAAAGTAATACTCGAGCAGGTAATGGCCGGGGAGTTTGTCACGCGCCGCTTCAAGGATGCGAATGGCCTCTACGTCGTTGGCCTCCCTGGCATAGGTTTGCGCGAGGCCAACATAAGCGGCATCGAGTTGAGGATCGGTGGCGAGCGCCGCATGAAAAGCCTCGCGCGCCGCGGAGTAATTTCCCTTGACCATCTGAACCGCGCCTAGTCGCAGTTGCAGGGGCGCAGTTGCGGATGTCTGCCCCATGCCGGTCTGAACAACCTGGATAGCTTCGTCGTAGCGATCCAGGTCCATCAGCAGCCGCGTGTAATCGAGGGTTCGATCCGGGTTGGAGGGGTCGGCCACCAGAGCCGCTCGGTAGGCTTCCAGCGCCTCAGGCATTTTCTGCTGCAGTTCGAACGACGAACCGAGAAACATGAGCGCATCCGCGTTCGTCGGCCGCTCAGCGTGCAAGGCCGTAAGCAGCGCAGACGCCTCGGCTGCCTGACCGTTGTAGAGCAGCCCGAGCGCCAGATTGTAGCGGTTCCCCCACGAGGGATCGAGCCTGGCAATTCGCCGGAAACAATTCACCGCCTGGCTATTGAACGCGTGCTGGCTCAGCAGTACAGCGATCGAATACTCGCGTGCGGACGAGATTTGGTTGGCTTGCTCCAAACGCTGGATACGACTGGTTGCGTCCTCCACGTGCCCCATGCGAACTTCAGCTTCGATCAATGCGGCGCTGGCATCGGGATCGCTGTCGACTAACTGGCCCGCTCGCGTTGCTTCCGCCAGCGCCTCGGCATCGCGGCCCGTGGCAAGCGACAGCAACATCAGATAGTCATGGGCAAACTTATCGTTGGGATCCAGGCGCGATGCTTCGCGCAGCTCAGGCCCCGCGCGGGAATAATCCTTTGCGTTAAGGAGATTGAATCCGAGATTCCTGTGCGGCGCCGCTTGCGTCGGATCGAGGCGGATCGCGTTGCGATAGTGGTTGCAGGCCTCGTCTATTTGGCCGAGTTGAGTCTCGGTAATCCCCAGCAGGTTCTCGATGGTCGCGTTGCGTGGAGCAATGCTGTGCGCCTGTTCAAGCTTGACCAGCGCTTGATCGAATTGACCTTCGCGTATCAACCTCACTCCCTCCTCCAATGCGGCGGGCTGCGCCCTTAGGGGCGAAGCCAATGAAATGGAAACAAGCGCATACGCAATCATCCAACGCCATCTCATTGCTTGGCTCCCCCACTTGGCGCACGCTCGACCGCAGCATCCTGGGTAGACGGAGTGGCCATTTTTTCCGTCTTGATGGCGCGCACCTCGGCAAAGACTTGAGCCGCTTGGGCGGTCTTGCCTTCGGCGCGAAGAACCAACGCAAGCTGATAATGCGTGGAGGCATCCTGGTCATGCGCCAAGGCACGCTTCAGCACCTCCTCGGCGCGGGTGTAGTTGTTTTCCATCGCATATGCCCTGCCCAGTTGCGCATAGGCAGGCCAAAGATCGGGCTTGCTGCTGATGGCCGATTGGAGATGCGGAATCGCCTCAGCGGCGTGCTCTTCGGCTACCAGAACTGTGCCAAGTTCCGCCTCGGCTTCGGGATGGCCGGGACTAAGTTGCAGTTCTCGGGTCAGTTCCACGATCGCATGGTCCGCATCGCCGTGCTTCCAGTAGAGATGCCCGAGCCAAAAATGAACGCCCGGAAGATCGGGCCGAGCGGAAGCGACGGCGAGATACTCAGTAAGTGCTTTGTCGTCTTCCTCGCGACTTACATAAAGTTGGCCGAGCAACTGGTGCACATGATAGGAATCCGGCGCTACTGCGAGCAAATGGATTACCGCGGCGATAGAAATATTGCGCCGCGTCAGAATCAGGTCGTAACGCGCGGCGCTGTCGTCGGGATGGGTTGCAAGCCAGCGAAGAAGAAGCGGTTCGGCATCGTCATAACGGTGCTGACGAAGGGCGGTCATCGCCTGGGCGAAGAGGTTTGCGGGCGGACTCATGCTTGTTCGCGCAGTGTCAATCCGCCGATACGCTTGAAGCGCAGCGCTCTGGTCGCCTGCCAGAGAATACAACGCTGCAAGGGCAACTTCTCTGGCCGGGCTAGAGGCTAAGCCCGCTTCCAGCTTCTGCGTCGCTTCGCGGCACAGCGGCAGCAGTTCGGCGTCCGCTCGTTCGCCGATGATCTCGTTATCTTGAGGCAGCCCCAATGCATCCAGCGCCTCGCTCGGGTCGATTTCGATGGCTTTGTCGATGTGCGAGAGGCCCTCGGCCTGACGCTGCATCAGCAACAAGGTTTCTCCGCTCAGGGCCAACGCGGCGGCGGACCGCGGAGCCAGTTCCATCGCTTGCTCGAGTTGCTCCTGCGCGGCGGGCAGGTTGGCTTGCTCGACGAATACCTTCGCCAGTTGCAGGCGAGCGTCCAGCGCGTGCGGATCGCGTTCGATGGCGCGGCGAAGATGGCCTTCGGCCTTGATCCAATCCCGCTCCTCCGCGTAGTGGGTTCCGTAGATAAGATCGGAGAGAGCTGTTCCCGAGGACGCTTCCAGCAGTTGCTCCGTCTGCTGTGTGGCGGCTTTGCCATAGGCCTCGCCGCGCGCAAACAGGAGATCGGGATCGTCAGAAAACTGCGCTGTGGCCTTTCCCAATTGAAGCAGGGCCGCATCCGTCTGCCCCGCGTCCCAGAGCGCCGTTCCCAGCCAGCTCTGCGCCAACTTGTCGCTTGGGTCTTGTCGAATCGCCTCCCGCAAGAAAACGACACCCTGGGCCGGCCTGTTCAACCTTACATCGTCGATCCCGAGCCAAAGACTTACTCCGCGCATGCCGGGCCTCAACTTGACTGCTGTGGCGAGAGCCTTGGCGGAGTCTGAGAACTTTGCCTGCGCGTAGTAAACCAGCCCCAGATTAATGTACACCTCGGGTACTCCAGGCTGAAGGCGCAACACAGCCAGGTATTCGTCAACTGCCGCATCCAGCAGGCCCTGCTGCTGATCCTGTTGGGCAGCAAGAAAGTGTTCTTGAATTGCGCTGTTGCTCTCCTGCGCTCGTCCCTCTGGCAGCAAAAGACAGGCGTATGCCATCACGCCTGCGAGCAATAGAAATCGCCACCACCGCATGCGGAACATTGTGGACTCCGTCTTCCGGACCTCTGTGTAGAGGTCCGGAAGAAATTGACAATTCAATACGTGAAGCGAAGCTGACCTTGAATACTGCGTGGAGGGTTTTGCCGGTTTGAAGCCTGGCCAAAGCCAGGATCGCCGGCCCCAAGATCGAAGCCTGTATATTGCCCAGGCCGATTGAACGCGTTGAAGAACTCTACTCGAAAGAGTGTCCTCAGTCTATCTGAAGGCATGGGGATTTCCTTGGAAATGCTCAAGTCTTCAGCGTGGCTGGCAAATTCGCGGACCGTAAGTGCTCGCGGCGCATCGCCAAAGGTAAAGTTTGGCGCACGAACGAACGCCGCCGGATTCAATCTGCGGCTTTGCCCGAACACCCAGCCGCCGCCGGCATAACCATTCATATTCATCCCTGAGACGTAGTTGGGACGGGGGTTGGCAGAGAGATTCCCAGCGAAGATACCGGAATCCCAGCCTGGAGAACCCACAGAGAGAGGGGTTCCGCTCTGGTAGGTTTGAACGCCGGCGAACTGCCAGCCTCCAACCAGCGCGTTCACAACGCCTCCCTCGTTGGCAATCGGCTTGCCCTTGCCGAAGGGCAGCTGGTAGGTGTAACTCAGAATGAGGCGCTGCGGAATGTCGTATTGACTAAGCCCCTTCTCGACCTTCAGGTTGTAAGTGTTCAACGCGCCACCGTTGCCGTTGCCGTTCCAGTTCGCCTGGGCCGGATACTCCGAGTCGGCATTGGTAATGGTCTTCGACCACGTGTAGTTGGCGAGCATGGTGAGTCCCGCGGAGATGCGCTTTTGCGCGGAAACCTGCATGGCGTGATAGGTGTAGACGCCGAAGGGATCGCCCATGGTTACCGTATCGACGACCGCATTCTGGTACTGAGGGAACGGCCTCAGCGCCTGAGAAACCGTGCCGGCGAATCCTGCATATGGCGCAGCAACTGCAGGTTGGCCGACGCAGGCCGGATTGCCCGCTTGTTGGGTAAGATTGACCTCAAGGCATGCACCATACGACTGGTTGACTGGAAGACCCTGGTTGGGGTCGTGCATGAACGCCTGCAGGTGATCGCCATGATCGCCGACATAGGCCAAGCCCACAATCAGCTTTCCGGGGAGCTGCTGCTCCACATCGAGAGTCCAGGTCTGGGTGGTTCCCGGACGCGCTGTTTTGGACAGAACCACTGTCGGCCCTTGGCCGTTCATTGACGTGGGATCGATGAATGGAGGCAAAGGACCGGGGTAAGCCGAAATCCCCGCGAGAAGGAGTTCCGGAGTTTGCGGGCTGGCTCCGTTCGGGAAGGTGTAACTGCCGGTGAATCCGGCGGAGTCGTTTTCACCAAAGCCGCCAATCTTCAGGTTTTGGTAGTAAATTCCGTATCCTGCCCGAATCACAGTGCCGGGATTGGCCTGATAGGCAAATCCGATACGCGGGCCATACGAGTCTTTGAAGGTATTCTGCGAGCTGTCCGAGCCGGTTCTGCCGGTACCCGAGCCCAGGAATTCATAGGCACCAGGAAGTCCGCCAGCCGCGGTATTGGGAAGGGTGAGATTCATGAACGACTGTTGACCATGGGCCTCGGTCACGGGCGTGGGTATCTCGTATCTGAAGCCGAGATTGGCGGTCAATTTGTTGCTGACTTTCCAGTCGTCCTGCACGAAGCCCGCGTAGTATTTCACCCGCCATCCAAGGTGCTGGGGCAAGGCAATTCTGTTGGGATTGCCATCCCCGTTTGGCGAACCAGCCCCAAGATAGAAACTCGCATATCCGAATCCCGAGTTGCCGTCGGACGGAGTGCTCGTTGGGCCGGAGCCAAAGGTGAACTCTCCGGATGTCTGCGTCGCCACGTTGATGTTGAACTCCTGCAAGCGCGTTTCCGCTCCGAAAGTGAAACTGTTTCGGCCGTGCTGCCAGGAAACATTGTCGTCGTATTGGTATGTGTTGTCGTAAAACTGATCGGCGCCATTGCTCGGCACAGGTGCACTGTTCGGATAACCGTAGTCGAAATAAGGGAAGGTCGTCTGCATGACTCCCTTCAGTCCAAGTTTGCTGGGCCAGTTTCCTCCGTAACTCCCTACGCCGCTGCCCTCAACGCGATAACGGCGGCTGAAGCCAGCGTTGAAATGGTTCAAGAGGTTGGGCCTGAATATGTAGTCGTAACCGAAGCGCAGGTAGTGTGTCCTCTGATTGGTTGCGCTGGTATCGAGGGGAGCGCCGGCAATGAAGTCCTCGGTCGGGCGCCAATCGTAGTCGTAGCTGCCGTCGAATTTCTGTTTCGCCCCGACATTCTGGTCGATGCGGACTTCGTACATATTGGCATTCGTTACATCGTGCGATACAACCGGGGTATTCTGGTAAGGCGAGGTCGCACTCGAGGGCGCCTGGGGCATATACGGGATCGCTGCCTTGAAGACCGCGTCCTCGGCTGTCGAGGGAATGATATTGGTGGGAGTGCCGGCGCCGCCGTAGGGTACGCATGCCTGTCCCTGATTTGCTCCCGTGCAGGTGGTGTAGTCGTACAGAATGTGCGCCGGGTAAGTGGAGCCATTGATCGTAGTCGGTGTGAGCAGAGAAGAAAAGTCGCCGGTCGTCATGGCTTGCGTAGGCGCCGAGTTCAGCCCGTTTCCACCCGTATTCCACCGGAAGCCTTCATAGTTGAACATGAAGAAGGTCTTGTCGTGGCCATGATAGATCCATGGGATGTAGACCGGGCCGGAGACAATCGCGCCGAAATCGTTCTGTGTGTCGACCGACTTCGGTGTACCGTTCAAATCGTTGATCCAGCTATTGGCATCCAGTACTTTGTTTTTCAGGATGTCATAGACCGATCCATGCAGTGTATTGCCGCCTGACTTAGTTACCAGGTTGACCAGGCCGCCGCTCATTCTTCCATACTGGGCGTCGAAAGTATTGGTCATCACCTTGAACTCCTGCACGGCTTCCACGCTAACCCCGTAGTTCATTTGCAGGTTGGCGGAGGCCAACTCGATGGTCGCTCCGTCCACAAAAATGTCTGTGCCGGCCTGCTGGCCGCCATTGAGCTTGAAGCCTCCCTGACTCGTGGGGGAGTTGGTATCGACGCCTGAATAGCCCGGCGTCAGCTGCGCAAATTGCAGCGGATTGCGAGGAGCCCCGCTGAACTGGAGCGGAAGATCTTCGATCAACTCGGTCGGCACCGTTGTGCCAATATCGGAGGACTCGCTCTGCAAATGTGAGGCGTCACTGGTGACAATGATGCTCTGTGTGGCAGCGCCTACGCGTAGGATCGCATTGACGGCGGCCGTACTGCCAACGGACACGGTGATGCCGCTCTGCGTGTAAGACTCAAACCCAGGTGAAGTTACTGCGAGGGTGTAAATACCAGGCTGTAACTCGGGAAAGGTATACAGGCCTTGACCGCCCGATACAGCATCGTAGCGGCTGCCCGTGCTTGTCTCCTTCAAGGTAAGAGAGGCCCCCGGAATAATTGCGCCGGTTGGGTCCGTTACCACACCTGTTAATGTTCCTCTTCCGGATTGGGCCAGGCCGGGGACGCCGGCTAACAAGCCAAACAGGACCAAGAGCAAGATCGCAAGCTGCCACGGTCTTTGCGCCGTTAAACTCAGTTTCGTCATTGTGCGTCTCCTTTTAAACATGGTTCTCAGGCCTCCGAGGTGTGTCCGGTAAAACTTGTGGCGGGGGAGGTGTTGCTCGCCGCGTCCAAACCCCGAGAGATTTGGCCAGCCACCCGGATGGATAACAACTGCAACAGCGCAATCACCGGTAAGGCGTACTTCAGCGCTGCATTTCCGGACCATCCGTAAGCGATGGCCAGGAATAACCCGCATCCCAGGCACCGCCCCGCGAACAGTCCGATCTCGTGGTTGAAGATATAGGCATACTCGTTGCGAGACTCCAGACGGGAGACCGCATCGATCACCTGAAATTGGATCGGATAGTAGGCAAGATCGAGCAGCGGTTTGGCCAGGATGAGACAGCCGATAAATACCAGCACTCCGGCCGCGTTGAAGAGCAGCGTATTGACGACCGAACCGAGGAAGAAAAGCAAAAGCCCGACGGAAAAAACAAGAATGCGATCCCTGGGCGCTGCCGTTCTGCCGACGACATAGAGGAGCCCCGCGGAGACGACGCCACCGATAGCCTGCGTCGCACCAAGAGTGCCTTCCTGACCCACCAGCAGCATGATGAGCATGGCTGGGGCCGTAACAATGTATCCCTGTGCCAGTCCTTTGAGCAAAGCCAGCTCAAGCATCCGCCACCACAGCGGGTGAAAATGGAAGAAGACGAAGCGGTGATACGCCGGGTTGCGGAAGCTCCCGCGCTCGAGAATGACTGCGGCCAGAATCGTCAGGCCGAAGACCACCATGGCGACAATGTGGTAGGCGCGGTTGGGAATGCCGCCTAGCCAGCCATAGAGAGTGGTGCCGCTGATGAACCAGCCGATCGACGCGGGAACCGCAACGGCGGCCAGCGTGGCGACGAACATCTCTACGCCGTAGAAATAATTTCGGTTGCCGTCGTTGGTCGCGGTCAGGGCAAGGAATCCGCGGTTGGCCCAGAACAGGCCCGTAGCCAGCCCCATGGTGAAGCCCGAGGTCGCGACGGCGATAGGAGTGAGGATGCTCAATTGCATCATCAGCATCATCGCCACACCCGACAGCAGCATGCCCGCGGCGTATAGATGTTTTGCGCCCAGTCGGCCCAGCAGCTTGCCGTTGAGATAGAAGGCCAGCGGAGTGGCCGCATAGATGGATAACTGATAAGTGACTACCTTGGCGACGGCACGCGAGTTACGCATAACATAGGCCGCCACAAAGATCTCGATGACCGGCAGCACCAGTGCATACATCATGTTGGAAACCATCAATATCTGCATGGAGCGGGGGCATTGAAAGAAGACCTCCAACTCTTTGCGCAGGCGGCTCATGGCTTTGCTCCGGACGTCGGAGCCAGGCTGGCGAGAATGCTCGATATAGATAGGCGTGCGCCGCAGATCACGCTGTCGGCCGCTCCATAGTAGATGGTTAGGCGGTCGTCATCCACAAGGTGGCCGTTGGTAAAGATAACTTGGCCGAAGAAGCCTTCCAACTCATAGGGAGCCAGCGGCTCCATGATGGGCGTCTCGGACCGTGCCAGCACCCGCCACGGTTCGTCGAGATCGAGCAGCAGGGCGCCGAGCGAGTAACGATTTTCCTTGGTGGCGCCGTGATAAATTTCCAGCCAGCCTCGGCCGGTCCTGATCGGCGAAGCTCCCGCGCCCACGCGTGCGCTATCCCAGGCGCCCTTGCGGCTATGAGCAAGGCAGCGGTGATTGCCCCAATGAACCAGGTCGGGCGACTCAGCCAGCCAGATGTAGTTGCCGCCCAGCTCCGGGCTGCTGGGCCGATGCAGCGCATAGAACTTGCCGCCGATACGTTCCTCAAAAAGCGCGCAGTCCTTGTTATGCGGGGAAAAAATCATGCCCGCATGGACGAAGTCTTTCCAGTTGCGCGTGCTTCTAAGGCCCACGCCCACACCATTGTTTGAGACCTGCGTGTAAGTCAGATAGTAAGTTTTGTCCATTTGCGCGACGCGGCAATCTTCTATGCCGTAAGTTTCCAGCGCGCCGGCCCCCATGAGCGGCCGGCTTCCCTCGGGCTCGCTGAAGGTGATGCCATCGTCGCTTGCCAGCAGGCGCAGATGAGAGAGTGTGGTGAGATAATCCTGCCCGTCAAAGCTGATCACGCGCGGATCGCTCAGATCGAGTCTTGAATCGCCCGAGTTGAATTCGAGAACCTCAAGCCGTCCCTCCGGACTCAGGATGGGAAAGGATGTCTTGCCTGGAACCTGAACCGGACGCTCAGCAACCCGTACCAGCAGCCATGTCTGATCTTGAAAGCGAAAGACTCCCGGATTGAGCAGGCACGTCACCTCCATGCCTTCCGCGCTGGGCTGGATGTCGGCAGGCCGGAGGATTGGATTCTCTGCAAATCGTTGTGCCAGATCGTTGATCATGCGCCCTTCGTGGTTTAGGAGGATCGAGCTTTCGCGACGTAAATATGCGACTCGCTGATGCGGATGTCCTAAGCCCGAGTTAACCCTTCGTGAAAGCACATGCCCGCGGAAAGAGGCTTGCCGAATCAATTGTCGGAAATCAATGCATACTCCATGCAATCCGCCGGAAAATGCATAGAAAGGTGCGGGGAAGTGAGAAGACCCCGCCTGCGTGAGCCTTAATTCTTTTGAATGAAGTATCTTGCCGGCTAACTTCCGGACGACGTTCAATCAGCCTTAAGCAGTTTCAGTCTTTTTAAAGGAGTTTGCAGTTCCAGACAGTTCTGACTACCCTGCATAAACTGTGTTACTGTAATTGAGTCTTTGACAGACTTCGAATGTGTATAAAAGTGCTCACTATCTAACTAAGTTGGCTGGATAAGGAACTAACTTTCCGTAGAGCGCTCGTGTGAGGGGCCTGCCTCCCTCATCGCCACGTGCATCGTACGTCCCCTGACTGCAAGCCGCCTTGAAGCAAGAGAGCTAAATGCGAATTCACGAATGAATCTCGATGACACGCGCCTCGTGCGGCCCTAGCGTCAACTCGACAATTCCACCGCGGACTTCGAGCGGCCGTTTGCGGGTCAGGTCCTGGACCTTTCCTTTGCTTCCTGCGCCGTCAACCGTGACGCGCTTCTCCTTCGGCCAGGGATTGTAGTAGAGAAATGCCGGAGGAAGGTCGCGATCGAGGAAATTCGTCCTGGCCAGATCCCAGCGCAGCAGCCACGGATCGCGTTGCGGCTGAATCATCTTATCCAGCCACATGACATATGCGCCGCCATAGATGGAGCGGTGCCCAGCAAAGTCTCCCGTGGCGTAGGGACTGTGGCCCTTTTCTTCCCTGCTCAATCGCTCGTAGGGGATCATCGCAGGCAACTCCGGCCGGCTCTGGTCCTGGTGCGGCAGATAGTTCGGATAGAACCAGCGCAGGTTGGAAGCCGCATTCAGCGCATACCGCGCAACCTCTTCGGCGAGCTCCGGCCGGAAGCGCACCGCGGGCAGAAGATACGGCAGCGCCACCATCGACTCCATGCTGTAGACCTGGTCGGGGGGCTCGGTCCGGAATCCAGCCAGCAGTCCGTTCACCTCGCGCCCGCCCCAGCGCCCCGTCGCCATCAAGCCTGCCTTCGAGTCAAGCACAAACCCCAGTGCCTTTCTCGTGTCGGCCGGGTAGCCCATCGCTTCCAGCCGAGCGGCCGCCATCACCGCCATGGCGCCGCTGGGAACCTCGTACCACGGGTTCGAGACAAAATCCAGGTAGCGATCGATTCCAATCTTGGCTTCGGTCAGGCAGAACTCCTTCCCGGTCAGTTTCCAGGCCAGCAGCATCACGTAGCTGTATCCACCCACCGCATCGGGCTGCCGGTAGATATCATGGTTGGTAAATGTCGCGCTCTTGGCAAAGTCGTAGCCCTGGTCGTTGAAGTCGTACTTGATCTGCTTGGCCATCGCCTTGAGCCGCGTCGCACTCTTCTCCACGCGCGTCAGCCACGCCGCGTCCTGGGCGAAGCGGACCCGGATCAATCCATAGGCCAGCGCGGTCACATTCATGAGGTACCAGTACTCGCACAGCGATGCCCCGTTGCTGTCGAGAAACAGCCCGTAGGGCTCACTGAAGTAGCCGGCCAGCGAAGTAGCCAGCCCCTCAAGCCCCTCTCCACGCAATTCCTTGCCCAGCGCCATCGGCCCGTAGGTTGTCAGTCCCCCGTCCTCCAGGCCTTCCAGCGCTGAAGGGAACACTTGCCGGCCATCCTTCGCGCGCAGATTCACCCCATGAGCAGGGTCCATCACGTAGGCGTCAAACGCATTGGCCAGCGCGTGGAAATCCAGGGGCTGTTCCTCTGGCCGATTCGGCAGTACGCTCCAGCCAGCCGTCCCTGGGGCTGCTCCAAACGCCGATTCTGTCCATTTGGCAAGTCCCAGCGCCGCCAATCCTGCCAGAAATTCACGACGGCTCGGCACATAATTTCCACGGTCCGTTCTGCGATCATCGCCCGTCATCTTGTCCTCTTCCATCCATCTCACCTTTTTGACCTGGAGTGCGTCGGGGAATCAGTCAGTAACGCGCCTGTCAACCGTATCAGAAATGTGCGATTCTCATACTCGATCCCGATCAGGGAGCTGCAAGGATTAGAAACATCAGTGTTAGGTGACGATAACCACCCATAGCACAATCTGAGCGCAGCAAGGACAGCCGTAGTCGCACTCCAAAGAGAGCGTCAACTCTTTAGAACAACTCTGTTTATAGACTCTATGGCGGGATCCGTCCCGATAAGTCTTAGTGCTGTATCTGGAGCGCCCGCCAGATAACAGTGCGCAACTGCATGCGCTCAGGGGGTCGCTTCGGATACAGCGACTTGAAGGAAGCCGCCCCCATGGAGGGCTATGCACTTTGA
>Ga0182030_10011319_pt1 | contig 18011 bp, 17 predicted proteins | sample 812S3MmetaG_FD_121299 | JGI IMG/M metagenome (GOLD analysis project Ga0182030, IMG submission 121299) | Permafrost microbial communities from Stordalen Mire, Sweden - 812S3M metaG (Illumina Assembly) | ecosystem: Environmental > Terrestrial > Soil > Wetlands > Permafrost | place: Sweden...
GATCAGGGTGGGCACAGCACGGCGAAGCGCAGGCTCCGCTATCAACAGCCGGTGATAGGCCGGTTTTGCGATCGATTGCGCCAATCCCTTGATCGAATCGGATTGGACGCACGCGCTCGCCGCGTGTGCGCGCGCCATGCCTTTGGCCCCCTCGGAATTACTATTGCAGCCCGCTCGAAAGAACCCCCGGTCACTTCCGAATCACAGCGATTTGAATCCAGTTTTGCCGGGCTGTCGAGAGTCAACGATTCGTTAATTCAAATAAATCTTGTCCAACGCAGAATCAGGGCGGCGAAATGCCCGCAAAATTACCGGCGAACGAGTCCGAAACAGGAACGCACGCGGTTGGTGGATTCGATAATTGCGCGAGGAACCCGGTTGATGCGCGGCGGCGCGGGTATTCTTCCCCTCTCCCCCTGCGGGAGAGGGTGGCGCGGACGAAGTCCGTGCCGAGGGAGGGGTAGTGTTCTGCATCGACCCCTCACCCGGCAGAGTTTGTTTGCGGCGTTGTTCAGCCCTCTCCCGCACGGGGAGAGGGCGCAGTCACGAGCGCCGTTTGACCACAAGCCGACGAGCGCTAGGCGTCCGGCGGCTCGGCGTGGCTGATCACGCGTTTCACGGTCGGAAACGCCCGGCGCAGCGCCCGCTCGATCGCATCGACATTGTCGTGAACCTTGATCACGCTCATCGAGGGCGCGGCGCGGCAATGGAAGTTGACGATCTCGCCGGCGTCGGTGTTGCGCACCCGCACGCTGTGGATGTCGTGGATCGCGCCGTCGTCGGCGGCGAAGCGCGACAGCGCGGTCCTGATGGTTTCGACGCGGTCGGCAGCGGAGTCGGTGCCGAACGGCAATTCGGGCTCCAGCGGCTCGATATGGGTGTCGACCTCGACGTCCTCGCCGAATTCGTCGCGGATGTTGCGCTCCAGCGCATGGGCGATGTCGTGGGCGGCGTCGAGCGCCATTTCGCCGTCGACCTCGAGGTCGATGCTGACGGTCAGTTTGCCGCCGAGATCGTGCACGGTGACATGGTGGACCGCGACACCGGCATTGCGGGCGATCACCATGATGCGTTCCCGCACGCTCTCATTGTCGCGCGCCACCGGCACCGCGGTGAAGGTCAGGTCGGCATCGCCGAGCGCCTTGGCCACGGCATCCTGCGCCTTGCGCTTGATCTGGTCGATGCGGTCGATCGGATAGGTGCGCGGCACCTGGACGATGGCGTCGATGAAGTGCGTCGGGCCGACCATGCGGACCCGCAGCCGCTCGATGTCGACCACGCCGGGCACCGCCCGGATCGCGGCGGTGGCTTTCTCCGAGACGCCTTCGGGCGCCTGGTCGAGCAGGGTTTCGACCGTGGAGCGCGCCAGCCGCAGGCCCAACAGCGCGATCACCACCGCCACGCCGATCGCAGCCGCGGCGTCACCCCAGGCATAGCCCAGTCCGGCCAGCGAAAGCCCGATGATGACGGCGACCGAGCCGAGCACGTCGGAGGCAAAATGCAGGGCATCGGCGGCCAGCGCCTGGCTCCTGGTATCGCGCGCCGCGCGATGCAGCACCCGGGCGCGCCAGAAATTCACGGCGATATCGACCAGCAGCACCACGAATGGGATCGCCGACAGCGCCACCGGCGGCGCGCCTTCGCGCAGCCGGCTGTAGGCTTCGACCAGGATGCCGCCCGCCAGCACGTAGAGCATCGCGATCACGCCGAGCGCCGACAGGCTTTCGATCTTGCCGTGGCCGTAATGATGCTGCGCGTCCGCGGGGCGGTCGGAAACCTGCACCACCATCCAGGTCATGACGGTCGCGACCAGGTCGACCGAAGAGTGCAGGGCCTCGGAGATCAAGGCGAGGCTGCCGATGGCGATGCCGACCGCGAACTTGGCCGCGGCCATGGCGGCGCTGGCCAGGATCGAGACCGCGGCGGCGCGGGATTTGACGGTTTGAACGGGGTGGCTCATGGCCGGGGGTGTAGCAGCCCGTCCGGCAACATTAAAGCGCCGAGCGGAGGCGGTGGCGCTATTCATTTGCAGCAACGTGGTTGCGAATTGTTGTGAATTTAAAATGAGCCTCTGTCTCGTGACAACGATTACGCGTCCAGCATCACCAGGACTTGTCGCACAATCCGGCAAGCTGGCTCGTTTGCAACGCCGCGTAAGTCGTTGTCTAGACAAAAAACTTGATAAAAGTCTAGACGCGCGTCATATTAAGACATGGAGTTCGGCTGGAACCCGGTGGTGGGTTTTGCCGACCCCGCAAGGAAAGTGGTCAAGGACACGCGGAAGGACTACGGCGAAGCCCGCTACAACATGCCAGCCAAGGTCTTGGGTCGGGTTTTCCGCGTCACCTACACCGAGCGCGGCGAGATCACCTGGATCATCTCCGCACGCAAGGCAAACAAACGGGAGCAGCGGCGCTATGGCTAAAGCAAAAGTGCGCGCCGTCCTGGTCGACGGCAAGCCCTACCAAAAGAAAGCGGACGGCAGCCTGGTGCCTCTCAAGGGCAGGACGGACTGGAAGCGTCTCGATCGGCAGGCTTCCGCTCAGACCGAGGCTATCGCTTTGAAGGTTCGAGGTGGGCCGCCGATGTCAGATGAGGAGTGGGTCGCGGCTGAGGTTGTTCATCCTCAGAAGGTCCCTGTCGGCCTGAAGCTGGATCATGATGTCCTTGGGTGGTTCAAGTCACAGGGCAAGGGCTATCAAACCCGCATCAATACCATTTTGCGTCGATACTACGAGACCCACCGCAAGGCCGGTTGAGTTCGGGCGCATATGGCCAATGTGAATCCCCACGCGATACATCGTCCACCGCGCCCGGGACAGGCCGAGAAGACTACAGCGTCACCGCGATCTTCCATGCGCTCGAACGCCTTGCCGATGTCGTCGAAGGCAAACATCTGGTCGATCGGCTTGGCAGGCTTCCACCGCCGCCCAAAGGTCGCGGCGGACTTCGGTAAAATCTCGCGGATTTCCTCGATCGAGCGGGTGCTAAAGGTGACGCCGATATAGTTGATGCGGCGCGCGGCATGCAGGTCGAGGTTGGAAATCGGCATGGGTGCAGCGGAGCCGGCCCGTGGTTGGCGTCGGCAGCGGTCTTAAAACCAACCAGCAGAATGTCGGCCGCGCGATCAGCAACTTCTTCAATTCCAGCGGCGGCATTCCGATGGTGTTTGGCGCCCCGAGCCCCCGCGGGTCCCGCCCAGGTCTCCGGCGAACTCCGGCGCCCAGCAGGATCACCTTCAATGCCGTGAACCATGCGCTGCAGCCGATGCCGGTTGGCACCCCCCGGGGCACTTGACAAACCCGTTCATGAATTTAAATTCATGGTTCATGAGGACTGATTCATGATAGCAATAGCTCAGATACGCCGGCAGTTGATCGAGGACACCCACAAGCGCGTGCTTCAAGTCACCCGCGACCTGATCGCAGAGGGCGGATGGGCGGCAGCGCAGATATCCGTCATTGCCAGCCGTTCCGCTCTGGCGACGGGTTCGATCTACCGCTATTTCGATTCCAAGGTTGACCTGTGCGTGCAGGTGCTTTCGCAGGTCTCGGAGCGCGAGGCGCAGGTTGTCGCCGAAATCGCGGCTACCGATGGCGATGCCACTTCGCGATTGCGCGACGCCGTCGCGATGTTTGTGAGGCGCGCGGCGCGCGAGCCGCGTTTGGCCTATGCCTTGATCGCCGAGCCCTGCGAGCCCGAGCTCGACGAGGCCAGGCTCAAGTACCGTGACGCGCTCGCGGGGCAGTTCGCGCGCCTGATCGCCGAGGGCATTCGCCGCGGCGAGTTCATCGACATGCCGTCCGACGTACTTTCCACCTGCGTCATCGGAGCGATGATGGAGCCGCTGATCCGGCCGCTCGCGCGCGCCGTCACCCACCCGCTGCCGGAGATCGAGACGCTTGCGGCGCAGGTCGCGGCGGTGTGCGTCCGCATGGTCCGCGCAAACGAACCCAAGCTGACCAGTGTCAAGGCAACCCGGAGGCCGTCATGAATATGCATCTCGAGAGCACCGCGCTGGCGCCTCAAATTCCCTTGACTGACGGCGTCGAAACTCACCGGGTGCTCAATCAGGCCCGTCCTTCCGTGGGGTACAACGCATTCACCGGCGATGTTGCGCTTCGAGAGCTTGTGGCGGGGCACGCGCCGTGGGTGGTCCCGAACGCAGCCAGCCTTGGCGCGCTCGCCGGCGACGAGCACGTCCAGGACCTCGCAAGGCTGGCGAACGAACACAATCCGCAGCTTCGCACCCACGACCGCTTCGGCAATCGTCTCGACTGGGTCGAGTTTCATCCGGCCTGGCATCAGCTCATGGCTCACGCATTCCGTCACGGTGTTGCCGGGCTCGCCTGGACAACCCGCGAGTCCTCCGGCCACTTCGCCAGGGCGGTGCTGAGCTATCTCTGGAATCAGGTCGAAAACGGCACCGGCTGTCCGACCGGGATGGCGTACGCGGCGTGCGCCGGCTTCGCCGGCCGTCCGGAGTTCGCGCTGTGGCGGGAAAAGACCTTGTCGGGGGAGTATGACCCGCGCCGACTGCCGCTGACACAGAAAACCGGGGCGGTGATCGGCTACGCCATGACCGAGAAGCAGGGCGGCTCCGACCTGCGCCAGACGCAGACGACCGCCACGTTCGCCGGCAACGAAAACGGCGCGCAGAACTATTGCGTGACCGGCCACAAGTGGTTCTTCTCCGTGCCGACATCCGACGGCTTCTATACGCTGGCACAGACGAAATCCGGCGTCAGCTGCCTGTTCGTTCCGCGCTTCCTGCCGGACGGCAGCCCCAACCGCGTCCTGGTGCAGCGGCTGAAGGACAAATGCGGAAACCGGTCCAACGCGTCGAGCGAGGTGGAGTTCAACAAGACGTGGGCGATGTTGGTCGGCGAGGAAGGGCGCGGCATCCGGGAAATCCTGTCGCATGCCCATCTCACGCGCCTCGACTTCGCGGTCGGCTCGGCCGGGTTGATGCGCCAAGCGCTCACGCTGGCGATCGACCACGCATCGACGCGCGACGGCTTCGGGCGTCGGATGGCCGATCTGCCGATGCAAACCAACGTGCTGGCCGACCTGGCCCTGGAAAGCGAGGCGGCCATGTTGTCGGCGCTGAGGATCGCGCAAGCCACCGACAGCATGGAGTCGAACGAGCGCGAACGCCTGCTTGCGCGCGTGGCGACGCCGATCGTCAAATACTGGAATTGCCAGCGCGCGGCCTACTTCGTCTATGAAGCGCTGCAGGTGCACGGCGGAAACGGCTTCATCATGGAGAATCCGATCGCCCGGCTATACCGCGAGTCCCCTCTCAACTCGATCTGGGAGGGCACGACCAACATGATGTGCATGGACGTGCTGCGGGCCCTCAGCCGCGAAAAAGGATCGCGCGAAGTCTTCATGGACGAAGTCTCCCGGCAGGGAACCGCGAACGCCGCGCACGCCAGGTTCCTTTCCAGCCTGGGTGACGATCTCGGCGCCGGCGCGATCGAAGAAGGCGACGCCCGAGCCGTGGTGACGCGGATGGCGCTCGCCCTGCAGGCAAGTGAGCTGCTCAAGCATAGTCCGGGCCCGGTCGCGCAGCGCTTCGTCGAATCGCGCCTGGGCGGCCAGCACGCCGGAGTCATCGGCACGCTCGCGACCGGCGGGGATCTTCGCGAGATCGTCGCCCGCGCGGCGGTGACTGCGGTCCGAGGAGTCTGAGGTGAACGGGCAACGACGACTTCTTCCTCTCGAAAGCGTCAAAGCCGCGGTAGCGGTGGAGGAGTGGCAAACGCGCGTCAATCTTGCCGCGTGCTACCGCCTGATCTCGGCGTACGGCATGTCCGACCTGATCTACAATCATATCAGCGCACGCATCCCGGGACATGGCGAGCACTATCTGATCAATCCCTACGGGATGCTGTACGACGAGATCACGGCCTCCAGCCTGGTGAAGATCGACGTAGAGGGCCATACGCTGCTGCAGCCCGACCACGGTTACGACGTCAACGTCGCGGGATACTACCTGCACGCCCCGATCCACAAGGCCCGCCCGGATGTTCAATGCATCATCCACACCCACACCAGAGCCGGCACCGCGGTGAGCGGGCTGGAGGAAGGTTTGCTGCCCTTGTCGCAGACCGCGATGCGCTTCCACGGCCGGGTGGCCTATCACGACTTCGAGGGGCCGGCCATCAGCGGCGAGGAACGTGATCGCGTCGTGAAGGATCTTGGCTCCCGCGACGTTCTGTTGTTGCGCAACCACGGCCTTCTCGCCTGCGGTCGCACTATCCCGCAAGCATTCAACGCGATGTACTGGCTGGAGAATGCCTGCCGCATCCAGGTGGATCTGCTCGGCTGCAATCGACCGCTTAACCTCCCGACAGCGCAGGCGATCGGCAACACCGTGACGTGCTTTGCCGGCACGGAGATCACGCTGGCCAACCAGGCCCGGACCAACCCGGTGCTGAACCAGGATGCCCGCGCGGAAAACGGCGGCTATGGCGAGCTTGAATGGGCGGCGTTGCTTCGGAAGCTCGACCGGCTAGACTCCTCCTACCGGAGCTGAACGTGACGGAACGCGAGACATTCGGCTTCGTCGGATGCGGCCGCGTCGGCCGCACCTTGGCTCAGGCCTTCGCCAATGCGGGCCGGGCGGTCACCGCGGCGTGGAGTCGGCGCGCAGCGGACGCCGAGACGATGGTCGGCGAGGTCCCCGGCTTGCGGGCACTGCCGAGCGCCCAGGCCGTGGCGGACGCCTGCGACGTCATCTGGATCACGGTCTCCGACGATGCGATCGCTGCGGTTTCGGACGGCATCGCCTGGTCGGCGCGACACAAGGTGGTTCATTGCAGCGGAGCGACCGAGGTGCTGGCGCTGTCGGCCGCGCACGAGGCCGGCGCGGCGATCGGCGGTTTCCATCCGCTGCAGATGTTCGCCAATCCCGCCGTGGCGCTCAAGGGACTGCCCGGCTGCACCGTGGGCATCGAGGCGGACGCCGGCCTGCGCGAGACCTTGAACCGGTTGGCCCTGGACATCGGCTGCACGCCGGTCGAGGTGCCGGCGGGCGAACGCGCGCTCTACCACGCCTCGGCCTATTATGTGGGGCCCTTCCTGATTGCGTTGCTGGCTGAGGCTATCGCGCTTTGGCGGAAGTTCGGTGTCGGCGAGAGGGGAGCGCTGAACGCGCTGCTGCCTTTGCTTTCGGGCACATTGTCCGCGGTCCAGGATGGCGGTTTGGCCCAGGGTATGGGCGGATGCGTCGCACGAGGCGACGTCGGCACGGTGCGCAAGCACGTCGCGGCCATGGATCAGCTCGACAGCGAAGCGGGCGAGCTCTATCGAATGCTGGCCAGCCGCACGATTCCGCTGGGCCTCAAGCGCGGCACGCTCAATGCGAAAGGCGCCAAAGCGATCCGCGAAGCGCTCGGCCCCGGCAACAAGATCCAGGCGTGAGTCCGCTTTGCCGACGCGCGCGATACTACGCTAAAACGTCACCACGATCTTGCCGAGATGCTGGTTGGCTTCCATGCGCGCGAACGCCTTGCCGATATCGTCGAAGGCAAACACCTGGTCAATCGGCAATTGCAGCTGGCGGGCTTCCACCGCCGGCCAGAGGTCGCGGCGGACTTCGGCGAAAATCTCGCGGATTTCCTCGATCGAGCGGGTGCGGAAGGTGACGCCGATATAGTTGATGCGGCGCGCGGCATGCAGGTCGAAGTTGAAGTCGGCATGGGTGCCGCCGAGCCGGCCGACATTGACGATACGGCCCTTGATCTTGGTGGCGGCGAGATTCTGGCTGGCGACCTTGCCCGAGACCTGGTCGACGATGAGGTCGACGCCTTGGCCGCCGGTGGCCTGCAGCACCTGATCAACCCAGCCGGGATCGCTGGAATCCACCGCCAGATCGGCGCCGAATTGCTGCAGCCGCCCGCGACGTTCGGCGTTGGTGGAAGAGCCGATCACCAGGCTTGCGCCCTTGAGTTTTGCTATCTGCATCGCCATCAGCCCGACGCCGGAACTCGCGCCCTGAATCAGCACGGACTGGCCGGGCAGCAAGGCGCCGTTGGTCACCACTGCATTGTGCATGGTGGCCAGCGCCACCGGCAGGGTGGCGGCGTCGGCGTGATTCATGTTGGAGGGGATGCGAAACAGCCGGCCATGATCGGCGAGGGTGTATTCGGCGAAGGCGGCGCCGCCGGAGCCCATCACCTTGTCGCCGACCTTGACGCCGGTGGCCTCGGGGCCGAGTTCGGCGACTTCGCCGGCCCATTCCATCCCCAGCACGGTGCCGACGCCGCCGGCGCTGCCATGGGCATGGCCCTTGGTCATGCCGAGGTCGGCGCGGTTGAGGCCGCAGGCGCGGACGCGAACCAGCACCTGGGTGCCCTTCGGCGCGGGCTTGGCGACGTCGGTGATTTCGGCGCCGTTGGCGCCGTAGACATAGGCCTTCATGAGTTCATTCTTTGCTGGTTGGGGGATCGCGCGGCTATTCCGCGGCCTGGCGGCTTCTGCCGGACATCATGGCGTCGAGCCGGCTCTGGATGATGGCTTCGGCGTCACGCATGATGCGCGACACCAGTTCGGCGCAGGAGGGTATGTCGTGGATCAAGCCCTGCACCTGGCCTGCGGACCAGATGCCGTGGTCGGCCTCGCCGGTGGCGTAGACCATCTTGCCGCGCGCGCCGGCCACCAGCTCACGCACCTGTTCGAAGGTCGCGCCGTCTTTTTCAAGCGCCACGACCTGCCGGCTGACCGCGTTCCTGGCAACCCGCGAGGTGTTGCGCATGGTACGAAAAATCAGCTCGGTCTCGTGCTCGTCATTGGCAACGATCCTCTCCTTGATCGACTGATGGATCGGGCTCTCCTTGGTGCACATGAAGCGGGTGCCCATGTTGATGCCCTCGGCGCCGAGCGCCAGGGCTGCGACCAGGCCGCGACCGTCACCGAAACCGCCCGAGGCGATCATCGGAATCCTGACCTTGTCGGCGGCGACCGGAATCAAAATGAGACCGGGGGTGTCGTCCTCGCCGGGATGGCCGGCGCACTCGAAACCGTCGATCGAGATGACATCGACCCCCATGCGCTCGGCCGACAGCGCGTGGCGCACGCTGGTGCATTTGTGCACCACCACGATGCCGTGCTGTTTGAATTCGGTGACGTGCTCCTGCGGCTTGTTGCCGGCGGTCTCGACGATCTTGACGCCGCTTTCGATGATGGCCCGGCGATATTCCGCATAGGGCGGCGGCTTGATCGACGGCAAGATGGTCAGGTTGACGCCGAACGGCTTGTCGGTGAGATCGCGGCAGCGCGCGATTTCCTTTGTCAGATCATCCGGCGTCGGCTGCGTCAGGGCGGTGATGAAACCGAGCGCACCGGCATTGGCGACCGCCGCCACCAGTTCGGCGCGTCCCACCCATTGCATGCCGCCTTGCACGATCGGGTGTTCGACGCCGACCAGTTCGGTGAAGCGTGTTTTTATCATTGCTGACCCCTGATTGCTTCCCCGCCGCGGCCAACCGAGCGCGCTGTGTCTTTGGTGAATTTTCGAGCGACAGGATGCCGTCGGGTACGGCAAATGTCCACCGGGCAGGGCGGTCAGCCCGGCAGCGCGGTCATGCAAAAACCGGGTGCGAAGCTTCGGCTGGCCCGGCCGCGCCGCACGCCGCGCGATGTGGCGCGCTGTATCGCCCGCGCGCGACAGCCAAGGCCGCAAGCGCGGGGAACATCGAGCCCGAAAGCGCGCCGGTCAGGCCGGAACGGAGCGCGCCGCGGCGGTCGCCTGATCATCGAACGCGGTGGAGATGTCGCGGATGCTGATGACACCGATCAGGGTGTGATCGTCGATCACAGGCAAATGGCGGATGTGGCTCTTGTTCATCAGATGACGCGCCTGTTCCAGCGTGTCGGTCGAACTGCAGCTCACCAACTGCTGCACCGAGATCAGTTGCGACACCTTCAGACTGACGCCGGCGGCGCCATGTTCGGCGATGGCGCGCACGACATCGCGCTCGGTAAACATGCCGGCCGCGGTATTGCCCTCGGTGTGGACCACATCCTTGACCACCAGCGCACTGATATTGCTGGCGCGCATCAATTGAGCGGCAATGCCGACAGTCTCGTTCATTCGAATCGTCGCAACGCGGGCAGTTTTCTTGCGCAGGATGTCTCCGACTTTCATCGCAACCTCCTTCAGGTCAGCCATAGGACGTCTCGGTCACTGACAAAACTGGTATACATTATTCCAATTGTCAATCCGATATCGAAGGATATCAGATGCTGGCGAAGGCCAGAAATGGGCAGTGGTATTGACGTTTCGTGCCGCCGCAATCGGCGATGCTCCCTGCGACGTGGCGCTGTCCATGCGCTCAGATATCTATTGGTATTTTGTATTCATGACTTCGTCGGACAAAAAAGCGCACCGCCGGGTACGCCTGTTCTCGTCGGAGGTCAAAAGCCGCCGTCAGGCGACTCTGGCGTCTCGCGCCCTGGCGCCGACCGCGGCTTCGTGGCCCAGGATAAAGGCGCGCCGCATCGGTTTGATCACCAGCAGGGCCAGCAGCGCGGCGGTGGCGTTGAGCGCAACGGCGATCACGAACACCGCCTGCCAGCCATATCTGGCGGCGACCAGGCTCGCCAGCGGCACCAGCAACGAGGCGGTGCCTTTTGCCGTGTACAGCATGCCGTTGTTGGTGGTCGCGAACTTGACGCCGAAAGTGTCGCCGCTGGTGGCGGGAAACAGGCTGTAGATCTCGCCGAACACGCCGAAATAGATCGCGGTCGCCAGCACGAAAACGATCGGGATGTGACCGTACACCGACAGCGTCAGCAGCATCAGGGCCGCCGTTGCAAACGCGATGAACATGGTGTGCTCGCGGCCGATTGAATCGGAGATCCAGCCGAAGAACGGACGGCCGAAACCGTCGAAGATCCGGTCCAGGGAAATCGCGAAGGTGAGGGCGGCCATCTGGAAGCCGAGCAGCCCGACGGGCTGCTCGGCGATCTTGAAATCATGCGCGATCGGCGCAATCTGCGCCGCCGCCATCAGGCCGCCGGCGGCGACCATCACGAATACCAGGTACATCATCCAGAAGACCGGCGTGCGCAGCACCTGCGGCGGGGTGAAGTCGATCTTGGTCTGGGGCAGGTTGAGCTGTTTCCTTTTCGCCGGCATCGCCTGCGACGGCCTGCGGATAAAAAACGCAAGAATGAAGACGATGACGCCCTGTCCGACGCCGAAGATCAGAAACGCGGACTGGTAGCCGCTCGATGCAATCATGTTGGCGATCGGCACCACGGTGATGGCGGCGCCGGCGCCGAAGCCGGCGGCGGTGGCGCCCGCGGCAAGACCGCGGCGGTCCGGAAACCACTTCAGGGCATTGCCGACGCAGGTGCCGTAGACCGAACCGGCGCCGATTCCGGCGATGATCGCGGCGATGTAAAGCAGCACCAGCGAATTGGCGTAGGAATTCAGTACCCAGGCGAGCATGATCATGACTCCGCCAAACATGATCACGATGCGCGGACCATATTTGTCGACGAACCACGCTTCGATCGGAACCAGCCAGGTCTCCGTCACCACGAACAGCGTGAAGGCGAGCTGGATCGCCGCCCGGCCCCAGTGAAATTTTGCGTCGATCGGATCGACGAACAGCGTCCAGCCATATTGCAGATTGGCGATCATCGCCATGCAGAGGATGCCCATCGCAAGTTGCAGCCAGCGGAAAAACCTACCTTCGGGGATTGATGCTGTCGGTTGGGTGGTGGCGGTCATGGTCTCTCCCCGCGGCGCGCTTCTATTTTACGACGAGCGCTACCGGCGCGGCATTTTGGTATGTGATATGCCAGAGCGCAAGTCATTCTTTCCGCGCCTGATCGACTTGCCCAAATATGCCGCAGCGGCCGTGGCCGGGGCTTTGGACCGGGCCGATCCGGAAGGCGCGCAAAAAAAGCCCCGGAAAACCGGGGCCAGTCGGGGAGGTTTGCGTGCGGTGAACGCGGCGACGGTGGAGGACGTTCCACCGCAGCCCCGCTTTACAGCCCAAAATACGGCAGATCGCCGTTGCGGATGGCGATCCGGGCGCTTGCCATCAGCAGGCGGTCGACGGTGGCCATCAGGCGGCCGAAAATCGTGGCGGGAGGTGCAAGCCCAAAAGTGGCAGTCTTGGACATGTTGTCCCCTGGTCGCCGGCCAGCGGAAGCGCTGATGTGTCCGATGGGGCCAATCTAGGCATGCCAGATGCCAGCAGCAATTCATTTGTTTGCATGGCAGCATATTGGATTTTGCAACGCAACATAACGGCTTCCGCGAGCGGCGATCCTCGCGCCCAAAATGAAACGGCCCCAGCTCGGGGGAAGCTGGGGCCGAAGGTAGATGTGCCGGGAGGGATGGGCCGGCACGATCTCCGATGTGGGTTCGCTATTCCTCGAAACCATTAAATTCGGTTTCAGAATCCAGGAGACACGCCTTGCGCGGCGGATGAGCATAAAATGCAGATGCCGTTTAAATATTTGAAGTGCTGCTGGAACTCCGGCTCTTTGCCGTCCGGTCTCTATCGCTCGTTTGCAGTGAATTTGAGCAGCGCTTCGCGGACACGCATCGTTACGCCGCCCCACTCGCGCGTCTCGCGCTGCCGAAACAAGCGCGCGCTCGGGTACCAGGGACTGTCGTCCCGGTCGAGCAGCCAGCGCCAATCGGGGGCATGTGTCAACAAGATCCAGACCGGCTTGCCCAATGCGCCCGCAAGATGCGCGACGCCGGTGTCAACCGATATCACGAGATCGAGCTGCGATATCAGTGCCGCGGTATCGGAAAAATCACCGAGCTCGTGGCCGAAGTGCAGCACGCCGCAACGCGTCAGCGCCTCCGTGTCACCGGCGCGGACTTCTTTTTGCAGGCTCACAAAGGTAGCGTCGATGTCCAAAAGCGGCAGCAGATCACGCAGCCTCATCGATCGCTCCCGATCCCTCACATGTTTCGCATTGCCCGCCCAGGCAAGCCCGACCTTCAGAGAGCGTTTGGTCCCAAGCAACGCGCCCCAATGGTCGATCGCCTGCTTTGGCGCGCGCAGATACGGAATAGCCGAGGGAATCGTTTCCAGCCGGGTCCGGAAGGCCAGCGGCAGGCTGGGAAGAGGGCATTGCAAATCGAAATCCGGGAGGGGATCGCCCTTGGCGATAACCTGCGTCGTGCCGGCAAGATCAGTCATCAGCCCGCAGAGCGGTTTTTCGGCTTCTATTATCACGCGCACGTCGCGCGCCGCGACCAGCGGCAGGTAACGGCAGAACTGAATGGTATCGCCAAATCCCTGTTCGCTGTGGAACAGGATCGTCTTGCCGGCGACATCGTCCTCCCCGCGCCAGAGCGGCTGCCGAAAATGACGTTCCGGGAGTCTCGCGGACGGAGCCTTGCGGCGCCATTCGTATTCGATCCATCCATTCTCGAAGTCGCCGGTGACGAGGCTCGACAGAGCCTTGAGAAAGTGCGCGTCGGCGTAGTCCGGACGCAACGCAATCGCTCGATCGTAACTTGCCAGGGCCTCGTCGAACCTCTTCAGGTCATACAGTGTAACGCCGCGATTGGCGAGCGCCTCGGCGTAATCCGGCCGCGCGGCAAGCGCGGTGTCGTGGCTCGCCAGGGCTTGCTCGAGCCGCCGGAGTTTATGCGTGACGCCACGGCGGTCATCGAGCATGACGGGATCTGCCGGCCGCACGTCGATAACCTGTTCATGATCTGCCGATGCCTCGTCATGTCGCGCAAGGTCATGCAAGACGACACCGCGACTGGTAAGTGCCTCGACATTATCCGGCTCCGAGGCGAGCGCACGCTCGAAGCTCCTCAGCGCTTCGTCGGATCGGCCCAACTCATGCAGCGTGGCGCCGCGATTGACGAGAGCCTGGGCGTGATCCGGGTATAGCGCGACGGCGCGGTCATAACTCATCAACGCCGCATCGAACCGCCCTTGATCATGCAGCGTGGCGCCGCGGCCGACCAACGCCTGCCGATGATCCGGGCGCAAGGCCAGCGCAGCATCGTAACTCGCCAGCGCTTCGGCGAACCGCCGCAGCCGGTGCAGAAGGGCGCCACGGTTATAAAGCGCTTCAACGTGATGCGGCTGCAGATCGAGCGCGTCACCGTAGGCGGCCAATGCTTCCTCACGGCGTCCCAACCTATCCAGCGCGTTTGCGCGATTGCTGAGCGCATCGGCATTGTCCGGCCGCAGCGAGATGGCGCGATCGTAGTTCGCGAGCGCATCGCCGAACCGTTTCAGCTCGTAGTGGGCGATGCCGCGGTTGACCAGCGCCTCGACGAAGTCGGGGCGCAACGCCAGCGCGGCGTCGTAGCTCGTCAGCGCGTCGGAATGCCGTCCCAGGGCCTGCAGGGTTGCGCCACGATTGTTGAGCGCCTCGGGATAGTCGGGCCGCAAGGCGAGCGCACGGTCGTAGCCGGCGAGCGCCTCGTTGCAGCGGCCCAGTTCCTGCAGGACGCCTGCACGATTGTTGAGAACCTCGACGTGGTCCGGGCGAAGGGCGAGCGCGCGATCATAGCTTTCCATGGCCTCGTCGTGCCGCTTCATCTGTTTCAACACCGCACCGCGGTTGCTGAGCGCCTGGATGAAGTCCGGCTGCAGCGACAGCGCGCGCTCGTAGCAGGAAAGCGCCGCCTCGTTCCTGCCGAGCGAGGTATGGATGACGGCGAGGAGATTCAGGGTGGCGGTGGAGTTGGGATCGGCCGACAATATTTTGAGACAGATCTGCTCGGTCTCGGCGAGCTTGCCCGCATAGTAGGATTTCAAGGCGATGTCGAAGGCCTCCGATATCGTCAGTGAGACAGTCGTCATTCCGATAGGCCTTCAGTTGAGCCGGCGAGGCTCCGGAGCCCGGCTGCAGCCATCGTCGCAGCGAAGGCTGGCCGCAGATCGCCATCCCGGATGCTCGCAATACCGAACGATGTCGCTTTATCTGACTCGCACGGTTTCTGGCCAGCGCTGATCGGGCTTCAAGGACCGGTCCCGGCACCGCGCGGTCGCTCCAAAACCGCTTTGATCGGCCGCCGGAATTCCGCAACCGCCCGGTGGGTCGGCGGCAGCGCCCGATCGCCGATGCGGTTTGCTTGCGACGACGGCTTTGCGACCACGATCCGGTCGGCGCGGTCGAGAAGCAGGTTTTCAGCGCCGCCTTCGCCGGAACCGTCGGCCAGCCGCCGTCGGATTTCGGCGGCCTTGCAAACAACGGGACGCCGGCGCCTCCGGTTGACGGCCGTGACGCATGCGTTGATCAGGCCGTGATTTCGCCGCGCGCGTGAGTGGCTTTCCGTTGTTTGCTGCGCGCTTTGGGAACGGTACGCAATTCCTCCTTGAATGAAGCAGGCTGCCTGAGTTGCTTCCATTCCTCGGCTTCGGCCAGCCAGTATTGCATCAGCCCGTATTCCATTTCGCGTTTGGCAAGCGCGGCCTGCTCACGACACATGGCCTCCAAGGCCGCGAATTGCTTCTTTGAGTACATGGTCTTTCCTCGCCGTTGCGCCTGATCTATGACATCTCCTTGTCAATCCCAACTGACGATGTTGTAACGCGACCTGACACTTCCGCGAGCAGGTTTCCGTTCTGTGTCATCCGCATGACAAGTCCAGGCGCTCGGGTGCAATGAGCCGGGCAAGAATAAAAATTTTTTTATAGAACGGAAGATTTTGGATAATCGCCGCGTCTGCCGGTACCTTTTGTGACCGCAGCATCAATTCCGACCGATGGTCGTCGTTTCCCAATCTCCCGGAACTGACAGAACACCGCAGCACATCGCTCCGGCAGGATGCGCCGCCGTATGGCGGTCGCAGCCTGTCATCGTGGTCCGGATCGACCTTGCTGCTCGCATCATTCGCAGGCATGGCGACGACCGTCGTGGCCGAGGAAGGTGCCCGACGCGGGGCCGTAGGAATGATACAGCCGGTCGCAGGATGAGGCAGTCGCACGACCGGTTGCCGCAGCGTTGCCTGCGCCAAACACAGGAGCCGCACCGCCAGGCAGCTCCAGGCCCATTCTGCCTGCAGGTGTCAGCGCGCCGCCGTTCAGGATATCGCGGTCCGGGTATTGCGCCTGAAAGGAATCCGGGTTGGTGACCGCCCAACCCGGCAATTGCGCGCTTGCCGAAGTTACCGCGGTCATCGACACCAGCGCCGCTGCGATCAGAATTTTGAATGTAATCATGGTCGTTCTCCGTGGTGTTGTTCCGTGCGGAGAATTCGCGCGAGCGATCGCTGCGGCTCTGTTGTCAACGCTTCCTGAGGGGTTTTTTCTAGACGGGAGTCATGTAGGCATTGCCGCCGGGAAAGCTCACCGGGTGAACATCACGCTTGCGCGAACGGCGCCGATGACGGTTAGCCTGAGATGACAATCGAGCCCGCTCGGCATTCAGCACGCGTCAAACGCGTCCCGATCGCGTCGATAACCGGTCCGCCAGCGCGAACGCGACGACATCGATCTAAATAATTATTTAGGTTGAAACCCGATTGAGTGGAGCCGGCAGATTTCGGACGACCTGTACGGCGACCGACCAAAGCTTGGGTATTCGCCGCCGGCAACACCGCCTGGTATTTGATGGCGGTGCGATAAGTCGCGTTGCGGCCGACGTCGGGATTGCGTTCCGGACCGTCTGCAGGAGGCGCCTTCAATGCGGGTGGCTTTCGCAGCGCCGAGGCTTCAATGCCTCGAACGCATCGCGAGCGATGTCACGATCGCTCGCCGATCCAACAGCGACGGATACGCGCGCCGCCTAATTATTCCGCGGCGACCTTGCGCGGCGGAACGAGCGCGCCGGAATCGTGGATCTCGGCGACCTGGTGATCGCTGAAGCCGAGCACCTGGCGCAGGATTTCGTCGGTGTGTTCGCCGAGAAGGGGCGAACGCGTCACTTCGGTCGGGCTGTCGGACAACTTGATCGGATTGCCGATCGACAGATACTTGCCGCGCTCGGGATGATCGACTTCGACCACGGTACCGGTGGCACGCAGCGACTGGTCTTCCGCCAGCTCCTTCATCGACAGGATCGGGCCGCAGGGGATGTCGTCCTTGTTGAGGATCTCCATCGCCTCGAACTTGGTCTTGGTCATGGTCCAGAGTTCGATGCGCGCGAAGATCTCGTTGAGGCGCGACAGCCGGGCCGGCGGCTTGGCGTAGTCGGGATGGGTCTTCCAGCCGGGCTCGCCGATCACGTCGCAGATTTTTTCCCACACCGGCGCCTGGGTGATGAAGTAAATGTAGGCATTGGGATCGGTCTCCCAGCCCTTGCATTTCAGGATGCGGCCCGGCTGGCCGCCGCCGGAATCATTGCCGGCGCGCGGCACCGCGTCGCCGAACGGGATGCCCTCGCCGAACTGGCTGTATTCCTTGAGCGGGCCGTGGGCGAGACGCTGCTGGTCGCGCATCTTGACGCGGGTGAGATTGAGCACGCCGTCCTGCATCGCCGCGGTGACCTTCTGCCCCTTGCCGGTGACGGTGCGCTGATAGAGCGCGGTGACGATGCCGAGCGCGAGATGCAGCCCGGTGCCGCTGTCGCCGATCTGCGCACCGGTGACCAGCGGCAGGCCGTCGCGAAATCCGGTGGTCGATGCCGCGCCGCCGGTGCATTGCGCGACGTTCTCATAGACCTTGCAATCCTCATAGGGACCGGGACCAAAACCCTTGATCGAGGCCACGATCATCTTCGGATTGATGCTCTGGATCTTCTCCCAGGAAAATCCCATCCGGTCGAGCACGCCGGGGCCGAAATTCTCCACCAGCACGTCGCAGGTCCTGATCAGCGCGGTCAGGACTTCCTTGCCCTTCGGATTCTTGGTGTCCAGCGTGATCGAGCGCTTGTTGTGGTTGAGCATGGTGAAGTACAGGCTGTCGACGTTGGGCAGGTCCTGCAACTGGCCGCGGGTGATGTCGCCGACGCCGGGGCGCTCGACCTTGATCACGTCGGCGCCGAACCAGGCCAGCAACTGGGTGCAGGTCGGTCCGGACTGGACGTGGGTGAAATCGAGAATGCGAACGCCCTTCAGC
>Ga0182030_10011320_pt1 | contig 18009 bp, 17 predicted proteins | sample 812S3MmetaG_FD_121299 | JGI IMG/M metagenome (GOLD analysis project Ga0182030, IMG submission 121299) | Permafrost microbial communities from Stordalen Mire, Sweden - 812S3M metaG (Illumina Assembly) | ecosystem: Environmental > Terrestrial > Soil > Wetlands > Permafrost | place: Sweden...
CCCAGGCCGCCCGACCCCCCGACCAGGTTGGCGTCGGGGACGAACCAGTTCTCGAAGGACAGCTCGTAGGAGTGCATGCCCCGGTAGCCGATTGTGTCGATGGGGCGGCCTTCGAGCCGGCCCGCTCCGCTGCCGGCGGGTCGATCGTCGGGGTCCTGCGCGAACAAGAAGCCGTGGCCGTCGCCGCGCGGCTTCTCCACTATGAACAGGGAGAGGCCGCGATGCGACAGGGAGCGGTCCGGATCGGTGCGGGCCAGCAGCATGAGCACGTCGGCCCGGGCGGCGAAGGTGCACCAGGTCTTGACCCCGTTGACGAGCCACCCCCCGTCGGTCGGGGTGGCCGACGTGACGATGCCCGCGACGTCCGAACCGAAGTCGGGCTCGGTGACCGCGACAGCCGCCAGCACCTCTGCCGAGGCCAGCTTGGGCAGCCACCGCTTCTTCTGCTCCTCGGTGCCGCCGTAGACCAGGGCCCGGGTGAGAATCTCGGGCCGGGTGATCAGGGAGCCGCCGATGCCGAGCGATCCCCAGCTCAATTCCTCGGTGGCGACGACCATGCCCATGTAGTCGCTCTCCCCACCGGTGGCGAAGCCGTCATAGGCCTCGGGGACGGACAGCCCGAAGCCACCGAGTTCGGCCAGGCCGGTGATGATCTCCTCGGGGATGTCGCCGTTGGTGCGGTGGACGTGCTCGGCGTGGGGGCGAACCTTCTCCTCGGCGAAACGGTGGAACGTCTCGCGGACGAGCTCGAAGTCACTCCCCAGGTGTCGAGGGCCCTCGATACCCGCCAGGGCCGCCAGGGCGGCCGGATCCCGGCGGGCGGCCAAGAAGTCGGCGGCAGGGGCGCTCCATCCGGCCTCCACACCCCAGTCCGCTTCGCGGCCCGCCACGCGACCGATCAGATCGGCCACGACGTCGGCCACGAATGCGGTGGCGAGGAGCTCCTCGGTGTCCCCGAGGGCGCCGTAGGTGAGGCTGGCGCGTGCGGTGGCGACCGCGGCCGCGGCGTGGGCCACGTCATAGGCGACGACCTGGTTGGCGTCCACGCCGCCGTTGGCCTGGATGGCCGCGCAACTCGAATCGACCAGGTGGTGCGCCAGCTCGACGGCGTCGGCCGCGGCGGCCAGGCCGGGGGATGTGGACTGCGTCATGCGTCCGACCCTACTGGCTGCGTTCGGGGCGCCCATCTGGGGAACGGCGCCCGATGACCGTCACCAGCGGGGGCAGCACCACAGGATCGTCGCCCGGATCCACCCCGGTCAACGACTCGAGATAACGCGCCACCGCGCCCGGACCCACGCCGGCCGGTGCCTCGGCCCAGGCGTCGATGACCTCGAGCCCGGCATCGCGGACCAGCGCGGGGAGGACCGCCCCGACGTCGGGGTGGCGGGCATCGGGCATCGACATCGGGTTGCCGTCGATGCGGCCGGCCGAGGTGATCGGTTCTTGGGCCACGACCCACGAACCGGGCTTGACCACGGCGGCCATGCGTCGCACCACGACGGCGGGGTCGAGGACATGGAGCAACAGGAATCGGCAGAATGCCAGGTCGACCTGTTCGGGGAGGATCAGGTCCTCTCCGGCCTGGGTCAGGGCAATGACCTGGGTGTAGGCGGCCGCACTGTGGGCGACCTCGTCGCGCGAGAGCGGATCGCTGTCCACGGCGTAGACGCGCCCGTCGCGCCCGACCATTTCGGCCAGGGCCACCGAGACGTCGCCCCCTCCGGCGCCGACGTCGAGACAGCGCCAGCCCGGCCCCAGGCCGAGCCGGTTCAACGCGGTGACCAGCGGCCGGCGATAGACGTCGTCACGCAAACCCGTGAGCTCGCTCACGGCTGAGGCCCGTCCGGCTCGTCCGGCTCGTGGGTTCATGGCTCTGCACTCTACGGCCGGCACCGCACCGGCATCCCCCCGGCACGCTCGACGTGGTGCACAGCATGGGAAGAACCGAGCGTCGCCTTGTCCTTCTGTGCCGGGGGGATCGGGCTGTGCCGGGGGGATCGGGCGCCGGTCGTTGGCCGACCCGTGCGACCGGTAACCTGCTTGTCGTGAAGGTGACCATGTTGCTCTGCGATGCCGCCCAGGTGTCGGACGGAAAGCTCTACATCCTTGGGGGAGGGTGGAGCATGACCGGCCCCGATCCGGTCCCCTCCGCGGTCGCCCTGAAGATCGATGTCGACTGGCACGAAGCCGAGACGTCGCACCACTGGGAGCTCTTCCTCGAAGACGCCGACGGCCGGCCCGTGTTCATGGAGACACCGGACGGCACGCAGCCGGTCGAGGTCCGGGGCGAGTTCACCGTCAGCCAACCCCCGGAGATCCCCGAGGGCTCGCCGATCGATGTCGCGCTGGCGGTGAACCTGGGCCCGATCCCCCTGGCCCCCGCCACCCGGTTCGCCTGGCGCCTGACCATCGACGGCGATTCGCTCCCCGGGGCGTCGCTGGGGTTCACGACGCGGCCTCGCCAGGCACCGCCGGAATAGCACGCACCGCCGGCCGAATTTTGCGAGGGACGCAGCCATGACGATCTACGACCGCCCGTTCGGGCGGTACCTCGAGGATTTCGTGCCCGGTGACATCTATCGGCACTGGCCCGGTAAGACGGTGACCGAGGCCGACGACCACCTCTTCTGCATGATCACCATGAACCATCACCCGCTGCACACCAATGCCTGGTTCGCCGAGCACGAAACGGTGCAGGGCAAGAACGTCGTCGTCGGCAACCTCGTCTACTCCCTCGCGCTCGGCATGAGCGTGCCCGACGTGAGCGGATCGTGCATCGCCAACCTGGAGGTCGAATCCCTCCTCCACCGCTCGCCGACCTTTCACGGCGACACGATCTATGCCGAGACACGGGTGCTCGACGCCACGCCTTCGAAGTCCAAGGACGACAGGGGCATCGTGACCGTCGAGACCAAGGCGTTCAATCAAAGGGGCGAGGAGGTCTGCTACTTCCGGCGCAAGCTCATGGTGTGGAAGCGGGCTGACGCGCCGCCGCGCCGCCGCCCCTACGCCGACGACGTCTGGGACTGAGTCGCCGTCGGCGGCCAGGGTCCGGCGTTTCCAGGGTCGCGTGCTGGACTGGGGCGCCGCCCACCGGCGCGACCTCCCGTGGCGCGCCACGCGCGACCCGTGGCGGGTGCTGGTCAGCGAGGTGATGCTGCAGCAGACCCAGGTGGACCGGGTCATCGGCTACTACACGGCGTTTCTCGATGTGTTCCCCCGCGTCATCGACTGCGCCCGGGCCCGTCCCGGTGACGTGGTGCGACTGTGGTCGGGCCTGGGGTACAACCGCCGGGCGCTCAATCTGCATCGGGCTGCGTCGGCCATCGCCGACGAGCACGGCGGCGCGGTTCCCGCCGACGAGAGCTCCCTGCGCGCCCTGCCCGGTATCGGCGCCTACACGGCGCGGGCGGTGCTCTCGTTCGCCTTCGAGTCTGATGTGGCAACCGTCGACACCAACGTGGTCCGCGTGCTGTCGCGCGGGGTGGCGGGAGCGGGTTTGACGCTGCGCCAGGCCCAGTCCCTGGCCGATCGCCTGCTGCCGGCCGGGCGTTCCTGGGAGTTCAACCAGTCCATGTTCGACCTCGGGGCCACGGTCTGCACGGCGGCCGCGCCGGCGTGCGGTCTCTGCCCCCTGCGCCACCAGTGCCGGTGGAAGCGGGGCGGGCTGTCCGCACCTGACCCGTGGCGGGCCAGCCCCTCGGTGCGCCCCCAGGCGCCGTTCGCCGGATCGGACCGCCAAGGTCGGGGGCGCCTGGTCCAGGCCTTGCGCCAAGGGGCGGTGTCCGAGGAGATGGTGGCCTCCGCCTGCGGGTGGCCCGACGACGCGCCCCGGGCCGAACGGATCACGGTGTCACTGGTGGCCGAGGGGTTTGCCGAGTGGACCGACAGCCGCCCGGCACTGCTACGACTGCGCTGAGGTTCGGGGTGCCGCCGCTGCGGTCGCCGCTGTCGCTGCGGTCGCCGCTGTCGCTGCGGTCGCTGCGGTGCCTACGGGGCGAGGAACTCCACAATGTGGCGGTTCACCACGTCTGGTCGCTCCACGTTCATGAAGTGGCCGGCCCCGTCGATCACCACCACCTGCGAGCCCTCGGCCATGAAGTCGAGTGGGTTGCCGATGGAGCTGAGCAACATGCACCCGTCGTTGCGACCGTGCAGGTACAGCGTCGGCTTCGGCGTGGGGGCCAAGGCGGCGTTCTGCTCGTCGGCCAGCTCGGGATCTGCCAGCCCGGGGTCGAACATGGCCCGGTAATAGCCGATGGCAGCGGCAATGTGCTCGGGGTCGCCGATGGACTCCTTGACGCGGGCCAGGTCGAAGCTCGCCTCGTATCCCGGTGACCAGTCGGCCCAGAGGCCGTCGATGAAGGCATAGTCGTCGAGGGGCAGCGCGATCTCGGCCATGGGGGAGAGGAAGAAGAACATGTACCAGCTCCGCTGCAGCTGGGCATAGGTGAAGAGCGACATGCCGATGGAACCGGTGGGCGGCACGGCCGCGGTGACGGCACGCCGCCAGCGGTCCGGCTGGTGGGCCACGGCGGCGTAGGCGGTAAGCGCCCCCCAGTCGTGGCCGATGATGACGGCATCCTCGGTGCCCCCGAGCGCCGCATGGAGCGAGTTGGCATCACGGGCCAGGGCGCCGACCTGGTAGCGACCGTCCGAGGGGATCGCAGTGGGGGCGTAGCCCCGCAGGAACGGCGCGACGGCATGGAATCCGGCCGCGGCCAACTCGGGGAGCAGGAATCGCCAGGTGTAGGCGGAGTCGGGAAAGCCGTGGAGGCACAGGGCGAGCGGCCCGTCGGCCGGTCCCGACTCGAAGCACGAGAACTGCACCCCGTTGGCTGTCACGAGCCGCTGTTCCATGGCGACTTACCGTACTGCCCCCGGCACGGGTATCGTAGAGAAGTGAACGTGACGTTCTACGGCGTCCGGGGGTCTTGTCCGTGTTCGGGGGATCGCTACCGGCGATACGGGGGGAACACCTCATGCCTCGTGATCGACATCGAGGGGGACGATCCGCTCATCGTCGACATGGGGACAGGGGCGCGCGCCCTGGGCGACGTGCTGCTCAAGGAGGTGCGGGCCGTCGGTGCCCCCTTGCATGCGACGGCGCTCTTGACCCATCTCCACTTCGACCACATTCTCGGGTTGCCCTTCTTCGGCCCCCTTCATGACCCCGGGGCCCGGCTGACCGTGCACGGGCCCGTTCAGCCGAAAGGGAGCTTGAAGGATGCGCTGCACGCCGCGGTGCAGCCCCCGGTCTTCCCGATCCGCATGGACGAGTTCCGGGGCGAGCTGATCACGATCGACACCTGGGACGAGGACTTCTCCATCGGCTCCGCCAAGGTGATGGCGCGATCGATTCCCCATAGTGGCAACACGCTCGGCTACCGGATCGAGGCCGAGGGCCGCTCCATGGCCTACCTGCCCGACCACCAGGCGCCGCTCGACCGTCGCTCCATTTCCGACGCCGTCCTCGAACTGTGCCACGACGTCGACCTTTTGATGCACGACGGCCAGTACACCGAGGACGAGTTCGCCACCAAGGCGGACTGGGGCCACTCGACCGCGGCCTTCGCGGTCCATGTGGCGGCGGAGGCTAACGCCAAGAAGCTCCTGTTGACCCACCACGACCCCGCGCACAACGACCGTGAACTGGATCGCATCTTGACCCAGGCCAGGCGCCTCCCCGAGGCGAAGGGCATCGAAGACGTGTCGTCGGCGCACGAGGGCCAGTCCGTCGACCTCGGCCGGGTGTAGATGTCAGGCTTCGATCAGGCCCGGTTCCGCGAGGTCCTCGGCCACTTCGCCACCGGGATCACCATTGTGACGGCGACCGACGAGGGGGAGCCGGTCGGATTCTCCTGCCAGTCCTTTGCCGCTCTCTCACTCGATCCACCCATGGTGATCCTGGCTCCGGCCAAGAGTTCCACCAGCTGGCCGCGCATCGCCCGGGCCGGTTCCTTTTGCGTCAACATCCTGGGCGAGCACCAAGAGGCTGTGTGCCGCGCCTTCGCCGTGTCGGGTGGCGACAAATTCGACGGGGTCGACTGGACACCCGGCGTGACCGGCTCCCCCTTGATCGACGGGTCCCTCGCCACCGTCGAGTGCACCCTGGGGGCGATTTACGAAGGGGGCGACCACGAGCTCGTGACGGGCCACGTGGTGGACATGGAGATCGGGAAGGGATCGCCCTTGATCTTCTACCGTTCTGGCTTCGGGCGGTTCGAGGCCTGAGCGGCCCACTGCTACCGTTCCGCCGATGCCCGAACTGATCGCGTCCTCGACCATCGACGATGTGGTGCTCGTCCGTCCCGACGTCCACGGTGACGAACGAGGGCGTTTCGTCGAGACGTACCGCCGCAGCTGGTTCCCCCTCGGGCGGGAGATGGTGCAGGGCAACCGGTCCGAGAAGCAGGCGGGTGCCGTGGTCGGACTGCACTACCACCTGCACCAGGCCGACTATTGGTATCTCCTGCGGGGCCGGGCTCGAGTCGTGCTGCACGACCTCCGCCAGGGCTCGCCGACCGACGGTGCCACCGAGCTCATCGACCTCGATGGGGACGTGGACCAGGGGTTGTTCATCCCACCCGGCGTCGCCCACGGTTTCGCTGCACTGACCGACCTCTTGCTGTGGTACCTGGTCGACAGCTACTACAACGACTCCGACGAGCTCGGCTTGGCCTGGGACGATCCCGCTGTTGCCGCCGACTGGGGGTTGACCGACCCCATCCTCTCGGCGCGGGACAAGGGCAACCCCCGTCGTGACGAGATTGCCGAGGGGGTCCGTCCCCGCATGGTCATGCGCACGTAGCTGCCTCCTCGTCGGGCGGCGGGCCCGAGACCGGCCTGGTCGGACCCACGGGTCGCAACTGCCGTGACGACAGCTGCGAACGGAAGGGGCACTTCGTCGATCGGACGCGCTCTGATCCACATCGGGGCGGCTGACGAAATCCGCGGGCCGGTCGCGGTTTCATGCAGCCACCGCGTCCTGTTGAATAGAAGGCAATGCTCATCGGTGGGATCGTGGTAGCAGTGGTGGTGACACTGGGTGCGGTCGCACTCCTCACCAGGCGGGTGGCGCACGACGACGTGCACTCCGTCGAGGGGTACCACCGCTCCCTCCATACCCTGGAGAGCATCAACGCCCATCCCCTGATTTCCGGGGGTGACGAGCACTCCGGCCAGGGCGCGAGCTCTGCGTATCCCGAGAGTGCGGTACGGGTGGCGAGCCCGTTGACCGGCCGGGCCACGGCCCTACCGGGGTCGGTGCCCCCGGTGCCGATACCCCCGCTGGCGGACCCGGACACTCCGATGACGTTCGACGATGACGATGCGGCGCAGCCCTTCTCGCCCCCGGCCCCGCCCAGGCCCGTGCATCGGGACAAGGCGATGATCTCCATCAACCATCGTCCCCGCCGGCTGGCCGCGCCGGCCACGGCCGTGGCGGTCGTTCTGGTGCTCGTCGTGGTGTTGCTGTTGACCGGTTCGCACTCGGTGCCACCCGGCGGCACGCATTCGTCCGACAAGAACAGCGGGCGCAACGGCTCGACCGCGCCGAAGTCCCCGAAGAAAAAGGCGACGACGACCACGTCGACCGCGCCCCCACCGCCGGTGTCGTCTCCGCAGGCGGCCACCACCCAGTCGGCGACGTACGACGTGGCGGACACCACGTTCACCGTGACCCTCACTGCGACGTCGGGAGCCTGCTGGGTGGATGCCACCAGTTCCGCCTCGGGCACCACGCTGTTTTCCGGCACCCTGGCCGCGGGGGCTCAGCACTCCTTCAGCGCCAGCGTGCCGGTCACCCTCATTGTGGGCGCGCCCACCGTTCTCCACGCCACGGTCGACGGGGATGCCGTCGTGCTTCCTCGGGGTTTTCAAACGCCGTTCACCATGTCCTTCGTCACGACCGCCCCGGCGTCGGGCTGAACGGTCCCGGCCCGGCCAAGTCTCCGCGCCGGCGGCGCGCTATGGGGAAGGCAGCATGCCCAGGGCATCGAGCAGGAACGCGTAGACCAGTGCCTCCTCCTTCCAGGCGTCGTAGCGCCCCGACGGGCCGCCATGCCCGGCGCCCATTTCGGTGCGTAACAAAATCCTGGTCGAGGGCGAGCGGGCGCGAATTTTGGCCACCCACTTCGCCGGCTCCCAATAGCTGACCCGAGGATCGTTGAGCCCGGCGGTGACCAGGAGGCTCGGATAGGTGCGGATCGACCCGTCCGGATTGCGGGCCGTGACATTGTCATAGGGGGAGTAGGAGAACATCCGCTCGTAGGCCGCCTCGTCGGCCAGGGGGTTGCCCCACTCCTCCCATTCGCCGACAGTGAGGGGAAGGTCGGCGTCGAGCATGGTGGTGAGCACGTCGACAAAGGGGACCTGCGCCACCAGCGCGGTGAAGAGCTCGGGGGCCTCGTTGGCGACGGCGCCGATCAAGAGCCCCCCGGCCGACCCGCCCCGACCAGCCAGGGCATCGGGTCGGGCGATCCCTTCGGTCACCAGGTGGCGGGCGCAGGCGATGAAATCGCCGAACGTGTTGGCCTTCTTCTCCATGCGCCCGTTCTCGTACCAGGCCCGACCCATCTCGCCCCCACCGCGCACGTGTGCCACGGCATAGACCAATCCGCGATCGAGCAGTGAGAGCCGGTGCGGGGAGAACGACGGGTCTATGGAGTGCTCGTAGGCGCCATACCCGTAGACGAGGCAGGGGGCGGGCAGGGCGAGTCCCTTCTTGTGCACGAGCGAGATGGGCACCCTGGTGCCGTCGGGTGCCTCGGCCCACACCCGACTGGTGGAGTACCGGCCCGGATCGAAGTCGCCCAGGACCGGCTCCTGTTTGAGCAGGGTCTCCTGCCGTGTCTCGAGGTTTATCTGCACCACCGAGAACGGGGTGACCATGGACGTGCGGCCGAATCTGAGGGAGGTCAGCTCCGGCTCGGGATTTGCGCCGAGCCACGTCGACGACGGGCTCTCGGCTGACGGCACGAGCCAGCTGACGGCGAGCAGATCGACCGCCCACGGATCGGGTCCGGCGGCCAGCGGAAGCACCCGGACCCACGTCTGGGCGTCGGCCCGCTCGCTGAGAACGAGGACGTCGGAGAACGCATCGACGTCCTCGACGCGCACGCCGGGGCGGTGGGGGACGATCTCCCGCCACTCCCGGGTCGTGCCCAGGTCCTGGTCCGGGGCGGCGATGATCCGGAAGTCCAATGCGTCCTCGTTGGTGAGCACGACGAACCACCCCGGCCCACCCGCGCCGGCGGGAGTCAGGTGGTCGACCGCGTACTCCCGACCCTCCCGCCGCGGGAGCACCACGCGGGGCGCCGCGGTCGGATCGTCGGCCGGTATGGCCAGCCATTCGGTGGTGTTGGTGCTGTGGAGGGCCACGAGCACGAAGGCCCCGTCCCTGGTGCGCCCGGTGCCCAGTGAGAATCGCCGGTCCTCCTCCTCGAAGACCAAGACGTCACTGGCGGGGTCGGTCCCGAGTTCGTGGCGCCACAACTGGTAGGGGCGCATGGCTTCATCGAGCCGGACGTAGAAGACGGTGGTGGACCCGCTCGCCCACGCCAATCCGTACCCCGTGTCGGGCACCATCTCGGGGGCGCGGTCCGGCGGTGCCCCCACCTCGAGCGATCGGAAACGGAGCTCGTAGCGCTCGTCCCCCGCCGTATCGGTCCCGTACGCCAGCATCGTGTGGTCGGGACTGACCACGGCGGTCCCCACGGCGAAGTACTCGTGGCCCTCCGCCAGGACGTTCTCGTCCAGCAGAATCTGTTCGTCCGCCCCCGGCTCCCCCGCCGGGGGCAGCTCTTCGCGGCCTGTGGCCGGGCGCCGGCAGTGGATGCCGTAGTTCTTGCCCTCTTCGGTGCGCCCGTAGTACCACCAGGGCCCGCGCCGGGCGGCAACGGACATGTCGGTTTCGAGGATGCGGGCCTTCATCTCCTCGAACAGGGTGGAGCGCAGGCCATCGAGGGGGGTAAGCACGCGCTCGGTGTAGGAGTTCTCTGCCTCCAGGTACGCCCGGACCTCGGGATCGTCCCGCTCGCGCAGCCAGTACCAGGGATCGTCCCGATCGTGGCCGAAGGCAGTGAGGGTATGGGGTCTCGGGGTGGCCTGCGGGGGAGTTTCCATAGTGGGAGCCTGCCACGGCCGATGCTCCCATCGAGCGCCCAGCGAGCCCCACCGGAGTCCGGCGGTGAGTCTGAGCTCAGCGTTTCGGCTGGCCCGGGCAGTTGTTACTATGGTCGTAGGGGAAATACCTCCCCCGTGACCTCAGGAGCCCTATGGCTACAACAGATCTCGACCTCGGCCGCTACCAGCTCGGTTGGAGCGACGCCGAGGACTACATCTTCAAGCCCAAGAAGGGCCTGAACGAGTCCATCGTACGCGAAATGTCCGAGATGAAGAACGAGCCCACGTGGATGAGGGACTTCCGCCTCAAGGCCCTCAAGCACTTCGAGCGCAAGCCCATGGCCTCGTGGTTCGCGGCCCACATGCCCGACCTCGACTTCAACGACATCTACTACTACATCAAGCCCACCGGGGGGCAGGTGGACGACTGGGAAGACCTGCCGGACGCCATCAAGAACACCTACGAGAAGCTGGGTATCCCCGAAGCCGAGCGCAAGTACCTGTCCGGGGTGACGGCCCAGTACGAGAGCGAGGTCGTGTTCCATCGCAATCGAGCCGACCTGGAGGAGCAGGGTGTCCTGTTCTGCGACATGGACACGGCCGTTAGGGAGTACCCCGAACTCGTCCGCCGGTGGTTCGGCACGCTCATCCCACCCAACGACAACAAGTTCGCCGCCCTGAACTCGGCCGTGTGGTCGGGTGGGTCGTTCATCTACGTGCCGCCCGGGGTCAAGGTCGAGATGCCGCTGCAGGCCTACTTCCGGATCAACGCCGAGAACATGGGCCAGTTCGAGCGCACGCTGATCATCGCCGACGAAGGCTCCCAGGTGCACTACATCGAAGGGTGCTCGGCTCCGGTCTACACCACCGACTCCCTGCACTCTGCGGTGGTCGAACTGGTCGCACTCCAGGGGTCGCGCATCACCTATACGACCATTCAGAACTGGTCCACCAACGTCTACAACCTGGTCACCAAGCGAGCCCGTGCCGAGGCCGAAGCACACGTCGAGTGGATCGACGGGAACATCGGGTCGCGCCTGACCATCAAGTACCCCTCGGTCTACCTCATGGGCCCGAAGGCGTCAGGAGAGGTCCTGTCGGTCGCCTATGCCGGGGCGGGCCAGCACCAAGATGCCGGGGCGAAGATGTTCCACGTCGCTCCCGAGACCACGTCGACCATCGTCTCGAAGTCGATCTCCAAGGACGGGGGAATCACAACCTACAGGGGCAAGGTGCACGTCGACCCCGGTGCCACCGGGGCCAAGTCCTTTGTGCGGTGCGACGCGCTCCTACTCGATGACGAGTCCACGTCGGAGACCAAGCCGTACATGGAGGTGGGCGAGCGTGACGCGCGGATCGGTCACGAGGCGACCGTCTCGAAGGTCGGAGACGACCAGCTCTTCTACCTCATGAGCCGTGGGCTCTCAGAAAGTCAGGCCATGGGGATGATCGTCAACGGCTTCATCGAGCCGGTGACCCGGACGCTGCCCATGGAGTACGCCGTGGAATGGAGCCGGCTGATAGAGCTCCAAATGGAAGGCTCCATCGGCTGACAGGCTTGGTCACGTACGGCGTGGCACCATTGTGGGGTGCCAATGCGTGAGGAATGCACCCACTTTCAGAGCCGGACCTATGCCTCCGGTGAGGCAGCGCGGTTCTGCGTGCTCGACCTGGCGCCCGAAGCCCCTTGGCGATGCCCCGAGAACTGCCCCTCCTACCACCGACGTCTGGCCGACGTCGGGTGGGTCCATGGCAGCTTGGTCGAGCCGGCACTGGAGGATGAGCCGGGCGCCGGTGGTCCGGAGGTTGCGGCGTTCTTGAGCTCCGTCGAGGACATCGTCAATGACGTCGCTCCGGGCATTCTGGCCGAGGTCAGGGCCCAGGACGCCCGCCGGGAGCGGTCGGAAAACCGCTGGTGGCGCCGCAAACGCTGACCACGGGCGTACGCTGACCAGGGCCACCCAGGAGCGCCCGATCAGGGCCGGTGAGGTTCAGCGGCCGGTGAACCGCGGGGGGCGTCGCTCCATGAATGCGGTCATCGCCTCGACCAGGTCGTCGGAGGCGAGCATGCCGGCGTTCCAGGTGGCGACGTAGTCCAGTCCCTCGGCCACCGTGCGGCCCTCGTTGGCCGCCAGCACCGCCTTGGTCCCCTGGACCGCGATGGGTGAGTTGGCGGCAATTTCGCCCGCCAGGACGTAGGCGGCCTTCATCAGCCCCTCGGCGTCGGTCGCCACGTCGTTGACCAGACCGATAGCCCGGGCCCGTTCGGCGTCGATGTCCTTGCCGGTGAAGGCGAGTTCGGCGACGTGGCCGGCCCCGATGATGGCGGGCAGGCGCTGCAGGCTCCCGAGGTCGGCCACAATGGCCACCTTGGCCTCGCGCACCGAGAAAATGGCGTCGGCGGAGGCCAAGCGGATGTCGCAGGCCGCGATCAGGTCCACCCCGCCTCCGATGCAGTAGCCATGGACGGCGGCGATGACGGGCTTGGGGCACTGCGCCACCGCCGTGATGGCGGCCTGGTAGCGGAGGATGTCGGCCCGGGCCCGGCCGGCCCGGACCGCGGCCGAGGGAATCGAGCCGGCATCTCCGGCACCACTTCCATCAGTGAGCTGGCCACCCATGGCCTTGAGGTCCAGCCCCACCGAGAAGTGGGGTCCTTTCGCGGCCACGACCACCACCCGCACCGCGGCGTCCGCGCCCACTGCCTCCATGGCCACGGGCAGGTCACGCCAGAGGTCCTGACCCATGGCGTTGCGGGCCTCGGGGCGATCCAGCCATACGGTGGCCACTGCGTCCTGGCGCTCGATCGTCAAGACCGGTGACTCGAATGTCGCGTTCTGTCCCATGCCGGCACGTTACTGCCGCTCGAAACGCCGTTCTAAGCGGCTACTAGAGTGCAGGGGGCGGTTGGTCCGCCCCTTGCCGGCATTGCAGGGCTCCATGATGGAATCCTCTCGGACTCAGTCCGAACAGCGCCGCGCACGCATCCGAAAGAGGTTCACCTGCATACGTTCAACGCCGAGGGCTCAGCCGCCCTCGCGGGTCCCCCATGGCTCCGCGACCGCCGCGCCGCCGGCCTGTCGGCCGTGGAGTCGTCGGCGCTGCCTTCAGAGAGCGAGGAGGTCTGGCGGTACACCCCCATCGACGATCTGGACCTGGGCGAGTTCGTGCCGGTCACGTCGAGCCCCGGCGAGCTGCCCGAGGCGGCCCGGATCGTCACCGAAATGATGAGGGACAGCCTCGGCGCGCTTTCGGGGCAGGTGGTGGTGCACAACGGGTTCCCCCTTTCGTTCGACCCGCAGGGCGGAGGCGGTGCCGCCGTCGGAGGCGCGGGTGATGTCCCCGGTGCCCAGTCCATGGTGGGAAGCGTGCAGGTCGGTGGCGACGCACTGGTTCGCCTCAACGACGCCTTCGCCCCCGACGCCGTCCTGATCGATGTGCCCGCCGGCGTGGAGGTGCCCGACCCCTTCCTCATCGTCCATTGGTGCGACGGCGGCCAGGCCGCGCCCAACGGCTCGGCTGTCTTTCCGCGCACGGTCGTCCGACTCGGCGACCGCGCTCGTGTCGCGGTGGTGGAGGTCTTCGTCGGGCCGACCGGGTCCGTGCGGTCGCTCGTCGTACCCGTCACCGAGTTGTCGGCCGGTGACGAGGCGTCGTTGTCGTACGTCTCGCTGCAGATCCTGAACCACGCCGCGTGGTTCGTCGCCCGCCTGGCCGCCCGGGGGGGCCAGGACTCCGTGGTCCGGACCTTCACCGTCGGCCTGGGCGGCGACTACGACCGCGTGCGGGCGGACGTCTCGGTGGACGGTCGTGGCGCACGGAGCGAAATCCTGTCGGCCTACCTCGGGAGTGGGACACAGGTGCACGACATCCGCACCCTGCAGGACCATGTGGCACCCCGCACCAACAGCGAGCTGCTGTGTCAGGGTGCGGTCGCCGGGACGTCGCGCTCTGTCTACAGCGGCCTCATCCGCGTCCACCGGGGAGCGGTCCGTTCCGACGCCCGCCAGACCAACCACAACTTGGTGCTCGACGAGGGAGCGCACGCCGATTCGGTCCCGAACCTCGACATACTCGAGAACGACGTGAAGTGCTCTCATGCATCGACCGTCGGCCCCATCGACGAGGACCAGCGCTATTACATTGAGTCGCGCGGCGTGACCCCCGACGTCGCCGAGGGTCTCATCGTGCGAGGCTTCTTCGACGCCATCATCGATCGGGGACCCATTCCCGCCGTGACGCCCTTGCTCAAGCGGGAGGTCCACGCACGTCTCGATGTCGCCCTGGGCGAACGCCGGGTGATCCGGGAGGAGGCTGATGTCTGAGACCGTGATCCTGTGCCGCACCGACGAGCTGTCTTCCGGCCAAGCCAAGCGGTTCGACGTCGGCGGGCACCGCATCGCACTTGTGCGCACCGACGACGAGTTCCACGCCATCGGCGACCGGTGCAGCCATGAGAACTACTCGCTGGCGGAGGGCGAGGTCTGGGTCGACGAGCGCGAAATAGAGTGCCCCCGGCACGGGAGCACTTTCGACCTGCGCACCGGCACTCCCTGCTCCCTTCCGGCCACGCACGCCGTGGCCGTGTACGAGGTCAAGGTTGCAGACGGCAACGTGTCGGTGGTCCTCCCGTGACCGCGCACACCTTTGTCGTAGAAGGGCTGCATGCCTCGGCCGGAGGGCGCGACGTGCTCCACGGGATCGACCTCGAGGTAAAGAGCGGGGAAGTCCACGTCGTCATGGGGCCCAACGGTTCGGGCAAGAGCACGCTGGCCCACGCGCTGATGGGCCGGCCGGGCACCACCGTGACCAAGGGCAGCATCCGGATGGACGGGCAGGAACTCGTCGGGCTACCCCCCTGGGAGCGGGCCCGGGCCGGGTTGTTCCTCGCACTCCAGAATCCGGTAGAGGTTCCCGGCGTCGGCCTGCGTTCACTGCTCAATGCGGCCGTGGACGGGTCGGACAGCGCCACCCTCGACGAGCGACTCGCTGCGGAGGCCGCCGCGGTGGGATTGGACCAGAGCCTGTTGACCCGGCCGCTCAACGTCGATCTCTCCGGAGGAGAGAAGAAGCGCACCGAAATGGTGCAGCTGGGGGTGCTCCAACCGGCATTGTGCATTCTGGACGAGGTCGACTCGGGGCTCGACGTGGATGCGCTGGGTGAGGTGGCCAGGCGGCTCCAACTGGCCACGGTGGAGTGGGAGGTGGGCATTCTCGCCATCACCCACTTCCATAGATTCCTGGTCGAGCTGGAAGCCGACATGGTCCACGTCATGGTGGACGGTCGTATTGTGGCGACCGGAGACGCCGATCTGGCACTGCAACTCGAGCAGACGGGCTACGCCGGCTACAGCAAGTGACGTAATGGCGTCCGCGTGGATGGTGTCGCTCCCGGCGGTGTGCCGCACGGCGGTGTGCCGCAAGTGGTGTTGCGCCCGGTGGTGGTCGGCAGGCATTAGGTGACGCGGGTGACCGCGAGCATGACGGGCATGCCGCGGGTAATGACCCCTGGGTTGGTACCGTAGATCCCCATGACGAACGGTCGTCCACCGGACGACGGGTCCAGTCAGCCAATCCGCAAACGACGCGACAGGGTTGCCAACGCCGGCGGTCTGGAGTCCCTCGGCAAGCAGTTAGAGGCGGGGACTGCCTCGGGCAGCTCGGGAAGCTCCGAAACGTCGGGCCGAGTGGCCAACGAATCCGGTCTTCGGGCTCTCGGAGCCAGTATTGACGCGTCGGGCGGACGAGGCAGGAGCGGCGGCGGGGGCAGACGCGGCGGAGGCGGCGGAGGCGGCGGAGGCGCAGTTGACCCCGGCCAACGTGGCGCGGGAGGGTCCGGCCGTCGCCGGTGGAGCATCCGGCGCAAAATAGTCGTCGCACTGAGCTGCGTCGTGATCGTCGCTCTTGTGCTGGTCGGCGCGGGCTACATCTTCTTGCAGAGGAGCATCGACAGCATCAACAAGCTTCATGTGAACGACGAGGTCGCGGTGCAGAATGGCGCGCCCTTCACCGTGCTCGTCATTGGATCGGACTCGCGGGTCGGGGAGAACGCCGCCGAGTTCGGATCGGTCGCCGAGGTGGCCGGGCAACGGAGCGATGTAGTGCAGCTGTGGCGTGTGACGCCGTCGACCAAGCAGGTTCAAGTTCTCTCGATCCCCCGCGACACGGTGGTGTCGATGCTCGGCAACGACGTGAGCCAATACGGCACCTACAACCGCGTCAACACCTCCTTCGGCTCGGGCGCAGCCCAGTTGGTCAGGACCATCACGGCCAACTTCGGGATTCAGATCAACCACGTCGTCGAGATCGACTTCGCCGGCTTTCAAGATGCCGTCACTGCGGTCGGTGGCGTCTACCTCGACTTCAACTACCCGGCCAAGGACGCCTACTCCGGCCTCGACATCACCGCTCCCGGATGCCAGCTACTCGGCGGTGCTCAGGCCCTCGGCGTGGCGCGCTCCCGGCACTACTACTACTACGAGGACGGGGAGTGGCAGTACGACGGCACCAGTGACTTCGGGCGGATTCAGCGCCAGGACGCCTTCCTGCGATCTCTCATTGCGGCAGTCAAATCGAAGGAGACGAACCCGATTGCCCTGGCGAGGTTCGCCGGTTCCCTGCACGAAGGGCTGGAGATCGATGATGGCTTCAGTGCCGGCGAGCTGATCGGTCTGGCCGAGACCTACCACTCGTTCAATGGGAACGATCTTGTGTCGCAGACACTGCCCACGGAAGACTCGTCGGCGTTTCCGGACCTCGGTGAAGTCCTGGTGGCCGACCAGCCCGCGGCGCAGCAGATGCTGGTCAGCATTTTCGGATCCTCCCTGATCGCCCCGACGAACCCACCCCCCGGCGCCAACGGCTACGCGGAGGCCCCGCCGACGGTCTCCCCGACAACCGCGGCGGCGGGTGCGCCGACCATCACCCCGGCGACCACGCCACCGCCGTCATTCGATCCCACGCCTTGCACCCCGGGTTGACCCGCACCCCGGGTTGACCCGCACCCCGGGTCGCTCCGACCTCCGAGCCACCCTGCTGCACCCCTATTGAAGAACGTGGGAACCAAAAGCAACCGAATTGCACCCGAACCGACCCCTTTCGAGGGTCCATCCGTCGTAGAGTGGGGCCAGCTCACGAGGAGCGAGGGCCTCCGCGTACGGGGCCATCAAACGGTGCGTTGGAATCGACTCAAGGGGAGCGCAGTGCAGGGCACAGAGACTTCCCGAGGAGAGTTGCCGAGGCTCACCATTCGTGCGCACGAGTGTGGCAAGAGCGGAGGCATACTCAGAATGCCCGCACCGCGTGCGGCTCTCCGGCATGCCCTTCCTGTAGTCCTCGAGGCCATCGTCGCTCCCCTCGGTCTGTTCTACCTCGTGTTGATGCTCTGGGGTTTCCGTGGTGCCCTGATCGCCGCGCTCGGCTGGTCCTTTCTGGCGTTGGGGCGCCGTTTGCACAGGGGAGAGCGGATCTCGATGCTCCTTTTGTTGGGGACACTGCTTCTCACGCTGCGGACGGCGGTCTCGTTCATCACCGGGAGCGCGTTCCTCTACTTTGCCCAGCCGACGGCGGGCACCATCATCATCGCCTTCGTCCTGTTCGGCTCCGCGCTGCTCGGCCGGCCGTTCACGCAGCGGTTCGCCGGTGATTTCTGCCCGATCGACCCGGAGCTGTTGGCGCGGCCGCTCGTGCACAGGTTCTTCGTGAGGATCTCGGTGTTGTGGGCTACCGTGCTCCTGCTGAATGCCGGATTCGTGCTCTGGCTGCTCCTGACCTCTTCGCTCCATGCCTTCGTGCTCGAGCGGGCGGGCGTGACCTACACCATGACGGCCTGTGCCATCTACCTCTCCATAAGACAGTTCGTCGTCATGATGCGCGGTGACG
>Ga0182030_10011324_pt1 | contig 18007 bp, 14 predicted proteins | sample 812S3MmetaG_FD_121299 | JGI IMG/M metagenome (GOLD analysis project Ga0182030, IMG submission 121299) | Permafrost microbial communities from Stordalen Mire, Sweden - 812S3M metaG (Illumina Assembly) | ecosystem: Environmental > Terrestrial > Soil > Wetlands > Permafrost | place: Sweden...
AGGCTATCCTGGGGTACGGCGCGTCGGTGCATGGGCTGCCGGCGCTGCGCCGCTTTCCTGGCAACCAGTGGTTGGAGATCGCCATGATCCGCATGAATCACACGGGCGCCAAGATGGACGGGGAGGATTTCAACACCCCCGGGCCGGGAAACGTGAGCGAGGTGGTGGAGCACGTCAAGCAGGTCCGCCAGCAGGGAATGGGCGTGATCAGCATGAAGCTGGTGGGAGAAGGCTCCTTCACATCCCGCGCCGACCGGCAGGCCGCCATGAAGTTCGCCTTCAATAACGCGGGCGTCGATAGCGTGACGGTGGGCTACAAGAGCACCGCCGAGGTCGACGAAGCGATCGAAAACGTGAACCTGGCACTGGCGTAGACGGCTGCCTATTTGTTCGCCAGAGCGTCGGCCAGCACCTTGACGGGGCGGAAGGCGGCCAGCCGCACGTCGGCCGGCGGGTTCGGCACACCGCGGCGCGGCGGTTGCGCCAGACGCGTCAATTCGGCGTTCTCCTGCGCGAGCCACTCCTTCTGCGCGGCTTGCGCCGCCTGCTGCGCTTCCTCTTCCGCCTTTTTGGCTTTGCGGCTGAGCTTTTTCGGCTTCACGCCCACCGGTTCGGGTGGCGGCGGTGTCAGGTATTCCAGCAGCTTGATGCCGGCGTTTCCGAGAGCCGACAGGTCCTTGGACACCGGCGCCACTTCCGCCAGCAGTTTGTTATTCTCCACCATCGGCTCGAACAGCGTGTCATTGGCGGCCCAAGTCTCAAATTGCCGGCGCAATAGATCCGCGTCGTCCCGATCGCCCGCCGGATCGGCCACGAATTTCCTCGCCGCCAGTTCGAGCGAACGCACCAACTCGCTTTCCGGCAGACAGGCGTCGACAAACCGGTTGAGCGGCGCGGTTCCCGTCGGCCGTCCCGTTCGTCCCGTGCCCAAACCGAGCGCTTCCACCGCATCCGCCACCACGCGCAGCGGCCCTGCCGGCTGGTCGCCGGCGATCCGGTCCAACATGGGCTGGTAGTACGCCCGATGCATCGCGCCGGTGAATTCCAGATTGCGACTCACCACTGCCAGGCGCGCATACATGGAGTCCACATTAGTTACGTCTGCGGCCGACCACAGCCGCTCGGCAATCGCCGCCGTGCGCGGCCACACGCGCGAATCCACCGTCTCCGGCCCCACCAGTTCGGCCCACATGCAAGCCTCGCCGCCCAGGACGCGCGACGCCTGCTCCGGCGTCAGCGCCGCCGCGTCGGGCCCGCCCAGAGGATCCACCGCGTAGTGAAACGATGCCGGGCTCAGATGATCCAGATAATAGCCCCAGGAGAGGATGCCGCGATATCCCTTGGCAGCCGCCTCGGAAAGCGACTTTTGCCCGCGCCACGATTGAATCACCGCATCGGTGGGCAGCCCGGGTACCAGAATCTCGTCCCATCCCACCATGGTCTTGCCGTATTTATGCAAGATCTTGAGCAGGCGCTGGTTGAAATACACCTGGATGGCGGGCGCATCCTTCAGCCCATGCTCCGTGGCGAACGCCTGGATGCTCTCCGACTGGTTCCAGGCCCGGGGACTCACCTCGTCGCCGCCGATGTGGAAATAGGGGTCGGGAAACAACTGCGTCATCTCGCCGATAAAGCCATCGAGAAAATCGTAGGTGCTCTCCTTCGACGGGTCCATCACCGACAGGTTTCGGTCGCCGACGGCGAACGGACCGGGCCCGGAAGCCAACTCCGGATAGCCCAGGAACCAGGCAGTGCTATGACCTGGCATGTCGAATTCGGGGATCACACGAATGCCCAGGTCGCGCGCGTAGGAAACGATATCGCGAATCTGGTCCTGCGTGTAGTAATCGCCGTTCGAACCCAATTCCTGCAGTTTGGGATACCGCTTGCTCTCTACGCGGAAGCCCTGGTCTTCGGACAGGTGCCAGTGCAGCACGTTCAGTTTCACCGCCGCCATGGCCTCCAGATTCCGCTTAATCACCTCGACCGGCATCCAGTGGCGGCACACGTCCAGCATCAGCCCGCGCCAGGGGAAGCGCGGCGAGTCCTCGATATGCACGCCGTCCACTTCAAAACCGTCCGGCCCGGGCTGAATCAATTGGGCGAACGTGGCGAGGCCGTGGACGGCGCCATCCGCGGTGGCCGCGTGGATGCGCGCCGCCCCGCCGGAGACGTCCAGGGTGTAGGATTCGTCTTCGCCCAGAGTGGGATACTGGGTCCCGCCCGCGCAATCGATGGTCAGCCGCTGGGCGTCCGCCGCGGCCGGGGGCACGGGCGCGTACAGGATGCCGGTCTGGCGCGATACGCGGTCCAAAAACGACCGGACCGCAGGCGCCAGGCGGGCATCGGCGCTGCCCACCGTCTCCACTACGAAATTCGCATTGATGGCCAGCTTTCCGGGAACGGACTGCATCTTGGCCGGCATCGGCATCGGCGCCGGCGCGGCGGCGAAGAGGACGGGAGTCGCTGAGAGGAAGAGAATCGTGGCGGCACGCATGATTCCTCCAAAGTAGCAAGTTGCGCGCCCCGCTGGGAAACCGCGGTTGCCCCAATCTTTATCGCTAACGGAATGGTGTGTTATAGGGAATGCCGGCGACGGTCTGTGCCGGCACTCCCGCCGACATGTTCTCGCGCTGCGCGACCAAAGCGTCCCGAAGACCACCACGCACAGCTCCGATCCAAGCCGCCGTGTCTCGCCCTCGGGTTCACACCCACAGCAGCGGCTGGCGCACGGGGTAGTTGCGCAGCACTTCTTCCACGGTGGGGTCGGGATCGAGTTTGCGCCATACGGCGAGGTATTCGGGCTTGCCCAGCGCCAGGCCGGCGAACAGCAGGCACGGCTGGCGCACGGGCCAATCCTTGTCGTACATGACGTCGGGTGGAAGCGGCCACTTCTTTTTATCGAGGATGAAGGGGTACATGTACTCCATGGCTTTCGCCATGCCGCGTCCATCGGGGAGCGTCCACTTCCACAGGCCGTAGATCTGTGCGATCACCGCCAGGGCGTCCAAATTGAAAAGCGAATACCCGTAAGGCTTGGTGCGGCGGAGTTCTTCGGGGAAGCTGCCGTCGGGCGCTTCCTGGTTGGGGATGAGAACCGTCTGGAAACGCTCGCGGCAGTATGCGGCCAGCTTGGCGTTACCGGTGAGGCCGGAGAACGCCGCCACCTGCTCCACCCAGCAAGTGCCGTGGTTGTTCTTGGCGTCGCGCTCGGCGATTCCGTAGGGGTGAGTGTTCATCCACTCGGTGTAAGCGGCGAACCAGCGGCTGACGCCGTCACGATCGGCCTGAGAAAGTCCCAGGCGCGACGTGGCGCGCGCCACTTCCACCAGGTGGAGCGTGTCGATGATCCCCGTGCCCCTGCCCGTGAAGCGGCCTTTGATGGCTTGCGCGTACTGCAGGTTGGGATTCATGCGCGTGGCGTCGTCGAGGAACCATGCCCGCAGATGTTTGGCGGCGTGCAGCGAGTACTTGCGGTTTCTGGTGATCAGGTAGGCGGCGGCCAGGGCGGGCACGATCAGGCTCAAGCGAACCATGGCGCGGCGGTGCGCCACGAAGTTATCGGGATTGCTCATGCCGTCGCGCTGGATGTAGGGGCCGTTGGGATTCTGCGGGTCGGGCCACCAGTAGTCGCCCTCGGAAAAGAAATCGTGCAGGCTGCCGGCGCTGCGCGGGGAATGGGAGGCGGTCACGGTAACCGGCTGTTCGGACAGGTAGCGGTCGGCGGCGCTCAACACGCGGCCCCGTTCGATTGCCACCAGGTCGAACTTCTCGGCCCGTGCGGCGTTGCTCGCTGCCGCGGCGGCCATCGCGCCGCGCAGAAAATTCCGGCGAAGCATGGCCTAGTCCTTTCGGCGGCTGGAGTCGCGAACCACCAGCCGCGGCGGTATGAAGATGCGTTGGACAGCGGGCGGTTTCCGGGAATCCATGCACTTGCACAGAATCTCGGCCGCGGTTTCGCCGATCAGCGCGCTGCTCTGATCCACTGTCGACAAGGGGACTCGCAACAAATCGGAATAGTGCACGTTGCCGGCGCCGACGACGGCGATGTCCTCGGGCACTCGCAGATTGGCATCGAGGATAGCTTTGATGGCGCCGGCGGCGACGGGGTCGTTATAACAGAACACGCCATCCGGGCGCGGATTGGTTTTCAGCAGTTGCTGCATGGCTTGGTAGCCAGTGTTGTCCCCGTATTGGCCGATGACGATGTATGCCGGGTCGGGCGTAATGCCGTGGCGGGCGAGCGCGCGCCGGTAGCCTCGCAGGCGTCCCGTGCCGGTGCCGACGGCCGGACCGCGAATGTGCGCCACCCGCCGGCACCCCTGAGCGATCAGGTGCTCGGTGGCCAGCGATCCCAGCTCGTCGTCCTTTACCCCGACGTAGTTGGCGTCGGCGCCACCCAGCGTGCGATCGATCAGCACGTAGGGAATCTGATTGGCCTCCAGCATCCGGAATAGCTCCAGCCGGCCTTTATGCTGGGCGGACGCGACGATCAAACCGTCCACCTTGCGATTGACCAGCACCGCCACCTGCCGGCGCTCCACTTCGCCATCTTCCCCGGTATCGGAAATGACCACCTGATAGCCCAGCGGCTGTAGCTTGCGGGCGACGCCTTTGGCCACTTCGGCAAAGAAGGAATGCATCAAATCGGGCAGCACCAGTCCCACCAGGTAGGTCCGTCCCGTGACCATGCTGCGCGCGATCCAGTTGGGCTGGTAGTTCAACTCGCGCATGCGCTTGAGGACGCGGTCCCGCGTCTTTTCGCTGATGTCGCTGTGGTTGCGAAGGGCTTTCGAAACGGTCATCAACGACACGCCGAGATCGTCGGCAATGTCCTTCATGCGAACGGCCAATTGAACTGCCTCCCGATTGTCGGAACCTTCTATTGTACAAGTACAGTTAGCGTTCAAGATCGGGGTGGCTGACCGCAAGTGCTTAAACGTTTTCGGGAATGTACCCGCTCGCTTACATTACGCTCGCGGCTCTGTAAGCCTTGCGAAATCAACGCGACCGTTACCGAGCCACGACCGTTAGGGAGTGGTTTCCGCCACAAATCCCGAAAGCGTTTAGGAGCCCGGTGACCGCGGACGGCGCCGTTGGTTCGCGGTTTCCCAACTCCGAGCCGCGACCGTGAGGGCGGTTTGTCAGCCGATCGTGACGTTCTTGCCAGCGCATGGAAACCATCCTTCAATGGCAGGCGCCGGACAGCGATTCGGCGGCCGGCGCACAGACCTCCGCACTATTGGCGGGCGCCGCCTGAATCTCGTCCGCGGCTTGGGCCGGCCCCCCGGCCGCACGCAGGGACGCCGCGATCCGCGCGGCCGCGGAAGCGTAACGCGCGTCCGACAGCACTTCCGCCACGCTCGCGCGGATGGCTCCGGCTTTCCGGCGCGGCTCGTCCAGCACCACGGCGGCGCCCAGCTCCGCCGCGCGGGCGGAGATCCAGAACTGATCGGCCGCCTGCGGCGCCATCACCAGCGGGACTCCGTGGTACAAAGCTTCCTGGACGCTGTTCATCCCGCCGTGGGTGACAAACGCTGCCGCGCGCCGCAGGATCTCGACCTGCGGCACAAATCGGCGAACGATAAAATTTCGTGGCGCATCGCCGGCGGGAAAACCGCGCCCGGTCGACAAGACGACTTGCCAGGGGGCATCCGCCAACTCTTCCAGGCAATTCCGCAGGAAATCCGGACGGTCCCCATAGACCGTGCCCAGCGAGATCAGGACCAGCGGCCGGCCGTCCAGCCGTTCGAAGGGAAAAGGCGGAGCGTCCGGGCGGAACTGGCAGCACGGCCCCACGAACCGGAACCGGCGGTCATCGAACCTTTCCGCCAGAGGTTGGAAGAAGCGCGAGGTGTAGACCACGTTCAGATCGCCATAGCTCTGCAAGAGTTCGGGCGGGGAGAGCGGTCGGGGAAGATGGTACGCCAGCAGGCGGGCGTGGCAGCGCCGTCGAAATGCGGCGTACCACTGCGGAGTCAGCCGCGGATCCTCGGGTTGCCGCTCCGCGCCGGCGCCATAGCGCGCGGCGATTTCGCCATCGATCAGAATGCTGGGGACGGAGGCGATTGCGGGCAGCCCCAGGAGTTGCGCGACGAGGCGCCCCCACGGGGCGAAACTGTCGAACATGATGTGGGTGGGGCGCAAACTGCGCACTTCTGCCAGGTGGGAATCGAGAACCGCGCCGCTCGACTCGATCAGAGTCTCGATCGTGGTCGATACCTGCGCGTAGGGACCCGGCCCATGCTCCGGCATAGAGAGCCGGGAGGTGTAGGGGCAAAACAGCGCGCCCGCTTGCCGGATTAGCGGCTTGAAGCGTTCGGTGCCGTAGTAGAAGATCCGCTCGCCGCGCCCGGCCAGTTCGCGCATCACCGGGAGGGTGGGATAGATATGTCCGTATGCGGGAAAGCTGAAATAAACAATGCGCGCCATGCGGGCAACCGTGCCGTCAACCGTGCCAGGCAACCCGGCCACGTCACCCGAGGGCGCTGAACATTGTGCCCGAGACGCTGCCGGTGGTTCCGCTATCGAACAGGCCCTGGGTCCATTCCGACTGCAAGGCCGCCTGGTAGTTGGCCAGTTGGCCGGCCGGCGATGCCGTCGAGAGCACCGACGGAGTGGTGGTGGCGCCCGGCGTAGCCGCGGAGCACTCCAAGGCTGCGAGAGTACTGCTCATGTCGGTAGAAGGGCTGGTCGAAATGCCGAACATGGCATCTATGCCCTGCAACTGGTTAGCCGCCGTGCTCAGTTGCACGATGTCGGCGGCCGGAGCGTTCTCCAAAGCGTTTACCACGGTTTGCGAGGACATCACCGGCGAATTCAGATTGCTGAGACTTTGCAGCAAATCCGCCACACCGGGATTGACTGACGAGACGGAACCCATGCGCTACCTCCATCTGTCATATCGGCAGCAACTTCGATCTTCTATAGACTTCGTCAGGCATAATTGAGGGGGCATCCCCCATGCACGACCACACCACCCTCGACCCCGACGATTGGGCCGCCTTTCGCGCCCAAGCCCACCGCATGTTGGACGATATGCTGGACTACGTCCGCGACATTCGCGCTCGTCCCGTCTGGCAGCCGATGCCCGATGCAGTGCGCGCCCGCTTCCACGCCAGCGTTCCCGAAGCGCCGTCCAGCCTGGCCGCGGTCCACGGCGATTTCCTGCGCGACATCCTGCCCTACGCCGCCGGCAACGTGCACCCCGGTTTCATGGGTTGGGTGCATGGAGGAGGCACGCCGGTGGGCATGCTGGCGGAGATGCTGGCCGCCGGCCTCAACGCCAATCTGGGCGGGCGCGACCATGCGCCCATCGAAGTGGAGCGCCAGATAATCGCCTGGATGCGGCGGATCTTCGGCTTTCCGGAGAGCGCCAGCGGCCTGTTCGTCACCGGGACCTCGCTGGCCAACCTCATCGGGGTGCTCATCGCCCGCGACGCCGAATTGGGCTTCGAGGTGCGCTGCGCGGGCGTTGCCGCCAGTTCCAAAAGGCTCGCCGCGTATGCTTCCGTGGCAGCCCACAGTTGCATCGCGAAGGCGCTGGACATGGCCGGCATCGGCAGCGATGCCCTGCGCGCGATTCCCGTGGACGCGCGCCATCGCATCTCGCTCGATGCGTTGCGGAAAGCCATCGGCGAAGACCGCCGCGCCGGCCGAACGCCCTTCCTGGTGGTGGGAACCGCCGGCACGGTGGACACCGGGGTGATCGACGACCTCGACTCCCTGGCCGCCATCTGCCGCGACGAACGGCTCTGGTTCCACGTGGATGGCGCATGCGGCGCGCTGGCCGTGCTGGCGCCCGATCTGGCGCCGCGCCTCAAAGGCATCGAGCGCGCCGATTCGCTGGCGTTCGATTTTCACAAGTGGGGGCAAGTGCCCTATGACGCCGGCTTCATTCTGGTGCGCGACGGCGTGCTGCATCGCAACGCGTTTGCCGCCTCGGCGCCCTATTTGCGCAAGGAACTGCGCGGACTGGCCGCCGGCGCGCCCTGGCCTTGCGATTACGGTCCGGACCTCTCGCGCGGTTTCCGCGCCCTGAAAACCTGGTTCACGCTCAAAGTCTATGGCACGGCGGCGCTGGGCGCGGCGATCTCGCGCACCTGCGCGCTGGCCCGCTACCTGGAAACCCGCATCGCCGCAACGCCGGAGCTGGAGCTGCTGGCGCCGGTGGAGCTCAACGTGGTCTGCTTTCGCTATCGCTCGGAGGATGCCCAGCGCATCAATCCACGGATCGCGATCGAGTTGCAGGAGTCGGGCGTGGCGGCGCCTTCCACCACGATTCTCGATGGGCGGCTGGCCATCCGGGCGGCCATCGTGAATCACCGCACCAGCCGCAAAGAGATCGACCTGCTGGTGGAAAAGAGCGTAGCCCTGGGGCGCGCCATGGAGGCCAGCGCCGCCGCGAGCCGTGCGCCGCGGCAACCCGCGGACGCCGATTGGCCGCCGCGGCGCGCGCGGGAAGCGGCGCTGGACGCGCTCGATGGCCGCATCGCCGGCGATCCCGCGAACGTAAGCCTGCGCTTCGAGCGTGCCGGCCTGCTGGCGGAGATGGGCAGCACGGTGGAAGCCCGCAACGCCTACATCGACGTTTTGACGCGCGATCCGGCGCACCGCCTGGCGCTGAATAATCTCGGGACCCTGCTGCATGCCACAGGATACCGGACCGCGGCGCGCACCGCCTACGCGGAAGCCGTGGCGCGCCATCCGGGCGACCCCATGGGCCACGTAAACCTGGGCAATGTCCTCTATGAGAGCGGCGAGTTTGCCGCCGCCCGCGAGCATTTCGAGGCGGCCCTGCGCGCCGATCCCGGCCATGCGGAAGCGCACCAGGGGCTGGCGTACGTGCTGGCCGAACTGGGCGACGAAGCGGGCGCCATCGAGCACCGGCGTCTGGGATTTCAGGGTCGCGCGGTGGTGACGCTGCCGTATCGCGGGGAGGGTCCGCCGGTATCCTTGCTGCTGCTGGTTTCCTCGGTGGGCGGCAACATCCCCACCCGCCACCTGCTGGCCGATCGAGTCTTCCGGACGCACGTGGTGGTGCCCGAGTTTTACGATTCCAAAGAGCCGCTGCCGCCGCACCAGGTGGTTTTTAATGCCATTGGCGATGCCGACCTGGCCGCGCCCGCGCTGGCGGCCGCGCAATCCTTAGTGGCGCTCAGCCAGGCGCCGGTGATCAATCCGCCGGCGGCGGTGCTGGCCACCGGCCGCGCCGATCACGCTCGCCTGGGGCGCCTGCCGGGGGTAGTCGTGCCGCTCACCGTCACCCTGCCTCGCGACCTGCTTTGCTCCTTGGAAGGCCCAGCCGCGGTGGCCCGTCACGGCTTCCGTTTCCCGCTGCTGGTGCGCACTCCCGGTTTTCACACCGGCCGCCACTTTCTGCGGGTGGAAAGCGCCGGCGCGCTGGCCGGCGCCGTGGCGCAACTGCCGGGGCGGGAAATCGCCGTCATCCAGTTCCTCGACGCCCGCGGCGCCGGCGGAAAGGTGCGCAAGTACCGGGCGATGATGATCGCCGGCGAGCTTTACCCGCTGCACCTGGCCATTTCCAGCCACTGGAAGATCCACTATTTCACCGCCGAAATGGCCGAACGGGCGGACCATCGCGCCGAGGACGCCGAGTTTCTGGAAAACATGCCGGGCGTGCTCGGCGCGCGCGCCATGGAGGCGCTGGCCCACATTCAAACTACCCTCGGCCTGGACTACGCCGGCATCGATTTCGGCCTGAGCCCCAGCGGAGATGTTTTGCTTTTCGAGGCGAACGCCACCATGGTGGTGAATCCGCCCGAGCCCGACGAGCGTTGGGCGTATCGCCGGCCGGCGGTGGAGCGGATTCTCGCCGCGGTCCGCCGGATGCTGACCACGCCTCTTACCGCCGGCTCGAAGATTGGGTAATGGTGACGGGACGCGGTTGCGGTACCGGTCTCTCGCGAAACATCGAAGGTCGGTGCGTGGGTCGGGCGGATAAGTCTACCCAAATGCTGTTCAATGTAGCGCGTCGAATCCGCCGATGGCTCTTTCCGAGTAATCCGCCCGAAGGAGCGCGAATCACCGTCCACAAGCCGACGTCTCATTACTAATTCGGCGACGCTTCCCCGAACGGCGTTTCGAGATATTTGAAAACCAGCGGCATGCCCAGGATGCCCGTCCTCTTCTCAGGGACGAACGTCCTTTCGCAATCGCTGGATGGCTTCGTCAATCGTTCCCTCGTTTGCTTGCGATCCAGATTCTCGTACTTCGGCTGGCGATCACTGAACTCCTTAATCGGCTCGTACCCGGTGATCGACTCCTCCATCGACTCCCGCGGACAACAGTCGTGGGCGAACGACGTCCGGGCTTTTGCCGTTTGTTCGCCCCTGGGTTTATACTGACGGGATGTGGCGTCTCGCGCGGCACCAGCCCTGACGGATATACTGAAGGGCTGCTGGAAATTCATGAGTAAAGTCAACATCAAGCGCACAGTCGAGAACATACGGGCCAATACGACCGTATATTCGCCGATTGTCGAGGTGGTGGTGAATGCGATCCAGGCCATTGAAAGCACAGGCCGACAGGACGGAAAAATCGTTGTCCGGATTCAGCGTGACAGACAGATGGAGATGGGCAGCGATGCCCTGTCCGACATCGAGAATTTCGAGGTCGAGGACAACGGGATAGGGTTCACGCCCGCGAACCGCGAGTCCTTCGACACCCTCTATTCCGACTTCAAAATGACGGAAGGCGGCAAGGGGTTCGGGCGCTTCATCTGCCTGAAGTATTTCGACAACGTTCACGTCGATAGCGTATATGCCGAGGAAAAGACTTTCAAACGCCGCACCTTTTCGATGGGTAATGAAAGCGACATCATCATCAACGAGAAGGTTTCTGATGCGGCGCAGAAATCCACCGGTACCGTCGTTAAGCTCAGCGGCCTGAAAGACGGCAAGGCGATCGACAAAAAGCTGAGCACCATCGCGAGGAACCTCGTGGAAAAACTGCTGCCCAGCTTCCTCGTGAAAACTCCGGTGTGCCCGCAGATCACGCTTGCCGAGGCCGATGGTGGGGAATCGATCTGCCTGAACGATTGGTTCAGCAACGAGCTGTCCGGGCTCATCAAAGAAGTGGCGATTGAAAATGGCGGTTTCACGCTGAAAGCCACGACGCCGACGAGCCGTTCATCGTCCGCGTATTCAAGCTCTATTTCCCCAAGAACCAGAAAAGCCGCATCAGCCTGGTGGCGCACCGCCGCGAGGTCTCGGGCTCGCCCATCCATGACTATGTGCCGGAATTCGTGGACGACTTCTACGACAAGGACGGGAATAACGGGGCCATTCAGGGCCGGAACTATATCGTCAAGGCTTACGTCTTCGCGGCCTACCTGGACCGGCATGTCTCCCTTGAACGCGGCGGCTTCGAGTTCAAGATGGAGAACGACCTCCTCCACGGGATTTCGCAAGTTGATATAGAAAAGCAATCCGCGCAAATCGCGAAGGAAGCCGTGGGCGCGGACATCGTGGGACGACAGGAGAAAAAGAAGGAGTGCTTCAGAAGTTATGTGGAAGAAGAAGCGCCCTGGCATAAGACGCTCGTCGAAACCATTGACCTGAGTAAAATGCCGCTAAATCCCACCAAGGAGGAAATCGAAACGCGCCTGCAGCAGGAGAAATTTGTCCAGGAGGTTCAGATCAAGAGCGACGTCTCAAAGATCCTGGCGAGCGGTAACCTTGAAGGACTGGAGAAAAACGTCAAGGATATCGTGGAGAAGATCTCGGGGACCAGTCAGAACGACCTCATCCACTACATTGCTCTGCGGCGTAACATACTCGACCTGTTCGGCAAGAGTCTTGAATGGGACGAAAACCAAAAATATTCCTCTGAGGGCTTCGTCCACGACATCATCTTTCCGCGCAAGGGCGATAGCGTGCGGACTCCGTTCGAGAGCCACAATCTCTGGATCATCGATGAAAGGCTAAACTTCACCAATTACGTTTCATCTGATATTCCACTAGACGGCGGCACAACCGAGCGCCCCGACCTCATCGCATACGATCAGCGGGTCGTTTTCAGGGGAGACAACAAGGCCAGCAATCCCATCACGATTTTCGAGTTCGAGAAGCCGCAACGCGACGACTTCGTCAACAAGTCCTCGGACGAAGACCCTGTCCAGCAGATAATCCGATACGTCAATAACATCGTTGACGGGAAATATAAGACGCCGCAGGGAAAGAATATGCTGGTCGCGGCCAACACCCCGTTCTATGGATTCGTCGTATGCGACCTGACGGCGAAAGTCGAGAAGTGGCTGCAGCGTGAGAAGAACTTCAAACCCACGCCGGACCGGCAAGGGTGGTTTCATTGGCTTGACAACAACAACCTTTACATCGAAGTGCTGTCCTGGGACAAGGTGCTCAGGGACGCGCAGATGCGTAACAAGATTTTCTTCCACAAACTCGGGATCTAGAGTCCCGCCGGTTTGTAACGTAACCGGATCGCGACTTGCAAGCCCCGCTACGCACTTTTCCCTGGCTTCAGGCGTAGCTCCCGAGAAACGCCCTGGACACCCCCAACCTACGTCTTGCCAGAGGCGCCACCGGCAGCTTTGCTCCTGTCAGCTCGACGCAAGGCGGTGTTGAAGCCCGAGCCGAAACCGGATACGGTCGACCTCCTGAAGGGGCCTTAAGAATTCAGGCTCTTGCAGGGGCCAAAGCTGCGCAGGCGGAGCGGTGGCGCCGGAAGCCACAATCAAGGAGTTTACGGCGCGCCGGGCCGCTTCATTCGCCGCTTCCATGCAAGCGAGGTCTGTGTAGGTGCGCACGTAATCCGAAGCCAGGAACAAATTTTCTATCTCGATCTGCGCCTCGGGCCGGTACTGCAGCGAACCTGCCGTGTTGATGAGCAGGGGCTCCGCGTTGGCCGCAGCGCTGGGATTAGGAAACTCGATATCCGGATCCAGGAACCACGACAGCAGGTTCGCATCGTCCAGCGTCTTCGCTCCGCCAACGTTCAGGTGCTGCTTGAGCTGCGTCCAGACCTCCTCTTTAATCTCCCCGGCCGTGCACTGCTGTGCCGGCTTACCGTAAACCACTCCGGGCGACTGCCATTCCGAAACGTCCACGGAGAGGATGCCCCGGACCATGCCGCTCCCCAATTGCGAGAAGTCCACGTTCGTCCAGAATTGGCGCTGGGAAATCGACGTCAACGCCCATGGCGAGTCCAGATAGATGGCATGGCCGTTTACGACCGGCACATCCTCCGCCAGGTAGAACTGAATGCCATTCATCCATCGGGTCGTCAGTTTACCCAGATTCGCGATGGATGGCGCCGCTCGCTTCAGGTCATCACTGAGAAGCGACGCCATGACCTCCACCGGCAGGGCCGCGATATAGAAATCCGCCTCGATCTGCGGACCTCCATCCACGCGGACGCCGGTAACGCGGGCGCCGTCCGTATCAATCGCCGTCATACGAGTTCCGGCATGAAATTCCACACCCAATTTCCGAAGGTATTGAGTCCAGGGGTCGATCCAAACATCGCTCGTGGGACCGGAGAGAAGACGATCGAACACCCGGTCGGGGGAGATCAGGCCATACAGCAGTTGCAACTGCGTGCCGCCGACCGTACGCGTGCTGCTCTCCTCTGCCCGCATAGCCACCAGGGAGCGGGTAAGACCTTGCCCCAGGTACGCCTGGTAGGTCTTCGACATGCGCGGCGCCGCGATGAAGTCCCACCAGGCGATCTGTTCGAATTCCGCCAGCCGCCGCTCGGGGCAACTGGTGGCCACAATCAGCAGGCGAGTCACGAAATAAGCCAACTCGTCGGCCGGAACACCGAGCGGAGTAAAAAGCTCGGTGAGAAATACCTGCAGATCCGCCAACGTCTCGGGGCAGCGGGCCAGCCAGGTAATTTCGGTTTGCCCGGACCTGGCCAGCAGGATGCGAGTTGCCACCGTGAGATTGTCGAACGTGTTCCCGCTGGCGCCGTAGGGAATGCGCCGCATGGTATCGGTGACGTGCTTGTAGAATCCGGGGAAGAACCGGAAACCGTGTTCGCCGGGAAGCGGCTGGTGGCCCGGTAGGGCCGAGCCGAGCACGGAGATGCTGCGCGCTTTGCCGCCCATGACGGGCTTCTTCTCGAAGACGCGCACCTGGAAGCCGCGCTCCACCAGTTCGTGTGCGGCGCTCAGTCCGGCCACGCCGCCGCCGAGGATCGCTACTGTCTGTGGCATTCCGTCATTCTATGCCGAACCGGTCGACGTAACGAGGATCGGTCCCCAGAAAACGCCCTTGGGACTTGCAGCTTCACTCGGAGATGCCGATCGGCGCCGGTGACACGTCGTCTTGAGCGCTTTTACGGTGGGTGATCGGGGAGCCGCGCTTCAGCTCGGCTTCGAAACTGGCCAGGACCTTTCGAACCGCTTCAACCACCTCGGCGGCGCCCAAACCCTGCAGCCGCATACGAATTACGGAAGGCCCTTGTGCCCCAGAGACTGCCAGGATCGCGTGAAGGTCCGCCTCGAGCGTCACGACTACTGCATTTTTCCCCAGCGAGAATGCAAGGATCTCCTCATCGGCGGCTCTGCTCATCCCGATCTCACCCACGTGCTTGCAGTCATGTCCGAGGCTGCGCAGAAGGGCGGCCGCGTCGCGGGGAACACCGTGATCCAAAACCAAGCGCATGGCGGACCGGTCAGGCCGCGTCACTTTCCGTCGCGCTGTCCTCAAGACTCGCAGCGGCGAATGCCAGCGCCTGTCTGACGTCTTCCGGTCCCAACTCGGGATAGTTCCGGAAAAGGTCGTCCCGGTTTGGGCAGATCGCCACGGCTTCCACAACCCGGCGGACCGTCAACCTCATACCACGGATGCACGGCTGCCCATTCATGTGGTTCGGGTTCCACGTTATCCGATCAAAGATCTGCATCGCTTCGATTTTGATACATTTTGGCGCCAGGTGCTGCCCGGGGTCTGGATTCGTCCCGGCAAACGCGCTTTCCGGACGTCATCCACTCCGCTCGTCAGTCCGCCCGCATGGGATTGAAGACCTTCAGCCCCGCGAAGTCGCTTTCGTTTTCCGTGACAATCACGCAGTTGTTCGCCTCGGCGATTGCCGCAATAATCATGTCGAGTGGGCTTCGCGGCCGCCCTTTTGCCGTCCCTTCGGCCATCAGTCTGGGCCAAATGAGACCGGCGCTTTCATCGAACGCGAGCACCCGGCCGGCGAACAACCTTTGCGGGCCGTCGGGACCGGAAAACCAACGCTCCAACTCCCTACGCTTCTTCCCAGCAGGCTTTTCCACGCCGGATCTCAGCGACCGTCATGGCGGAAACAAACAAGTCTCCGTCCGCTTGTTCCGCCATCCACGCCACGAGGCTTTCCGATGGCGCCGGCTTCGTGACATTGCTGATGATGTTGGTGTCAAGCAGACTCCTGCTCACAGGTCAACCTTGCGTATCGTCGGCGCCGGGCGTTTGAGGTCCAAATCGGCGCCGACCATAGGAGATCGGCGCAAGGCGTTCAGAATGCCGCCCTTCTTCGGTGGCTCTCCCGATAGCGTGCGGCGAACGGTGGCTCGCACCCGTGCCGAATCAGGATCCGTCCCGGCGAGCCGCTTCGCGAGTGACCGGATCAAGTCGCGATCGGTGTCCAGCCCAAGAACCTCGAACCGAGCCATCCCCCGCTGATTGAGGCGCTTCCGGTAGCTGTTCACCGCTCGTTTCTGCGGTGTCGTACTCATGCCGAACTCCCTTCGTATATCCAGATTATCAGATCGGCAGGAACCGATAATTTGCTTAGCCCAAGCCAGGTCCAGTACTCTCCACAAACGCCCCTGCCGTCTGTAGAGAGGCGCGATGCGGCCAACAACCGATGTCTCCCGAAGCGGTCCTGCGCGAACATTCTTTCGAGCGCACCGCGCGATAGCTCCGTGGTATCCTAAAATTGGGATGATAACCTGACGCGCACGCCGGCTCACGGTGAACGGCCCTTGTACTGGGTCGGTTCCGCGAAGCGGGACTTGCTGAAGTTTCCAGAGGCGGTCAAAGACGGAATCGGAACGGCACTCAGCGTCGCTCAGTTCGGAGGGAAACACCCGTCGGCCAAACCGTGGAAGGGAGCTGGATCGGGAGTACTGGAGATTGTTGAGGATAACGACGGAAACACGTATCGTGCCGTCTACACCGTCCGCTTCCGGTGGGCGATATATGTGTTGCACTGTTTCCAGAAGAAGTCTCGGACGGGCATTCAGACGCCGAAAGCGGATGTGGAACTCGTTTTCAGGCGGCTGCGACTGGTGGGACAGGATTACGAGGATCGATATGGCATCATCGAACGCGGATAGTAGCGTGAAGATCGTTCAGGGTTCGGGGAATGTGTTCGCCGATCTCGGTCTTGCGGACGCTGGCGAACGGCAAACGAGGGTCCGGCTGGCAGTCGCAATCAATGAGGTCCTGCGTCGCCGGGGGGTATCGCAAGGCAGAGCGGCGGAATTGCTTGGCATTAACCAGCCCAAGATATCGGCTCTTTCGAAATATCGGCTGGACGGCTTCTCCGTCGAGCGGTTGATGCGGTTTCTCACGTTACTGAACCAGGACGTCGAGATCATTATCCGCAACAGGCCGCGGGCTCGCCGCCCTGGACGGGTTTCTGTAACGGCGGCTTGAGACTTCCGCGGCGAGAGGCGGACGTTTACGGATTACTCCCGAGACACGCCCATGCGCGAAGGCATCGGAGTCTCTGTGAGCGTATCGTCGTCCACTTAAGTGAACAGTTGAGGACGGCCGGGGGCTGCCGTCATTGGTGACAGTAAACAAACGACTTACGCGCTTGTTTACTAGAGAGCATTGCGTTAACGTTCGATTCGAGTGACCGTGGTCGCGACGCAACTGTTCAGTTTGCGGCGGGCGCCCGTTCGGCATGGTCGATCACCCACCCCAGAGGCGCCCCACGAGCGAGCGCGTTCGTTGGCGACCCTCGCCCGCGTTCCCCCATCCGCTATAATCCTGGCATCATGCTCAAACTCGCCATCTTTTTGGCGGTAGCCTTCGCCGCATTCGCCCAGACCAGGGTCGACCCCGTGCGCGTGACGCGCCTGTTGCAACGGGCGGTCATCGTCGATCTGCACGACGACACCACCCAGATGATTCTCGACGAAGGCTACAACCTGGCCGAAAAGCACGACTTCGGACAAGTCGACATCCCCCGCATGCGCGCCGGCCACGTTTCCGGCCTGTTCCTTTCGATCTGGACCGACCCCGACCGCTACACTCCCACCGAGGCCATCCGGCGCGCGCTCGACGAGATCGACGCGGTGCGGCGCGAGACCGCGCGGCATCCCGCCGACCTGGAACCGGCGACCACCGCCGATGGCATCCTGGCGGCCCGGAAGCGCGGGCGCATCGCCATCCTGATGGGCGTCGAGGGCGGCCAGGCGATCGATTCCGACCTTGCCATCCTGCGCACTTTTTTCGCCCTGGGCGCGCGCTACATGACCCTCACGCACACCAGCAACACTCCCTGGGCCGACAGCTCCGGCAAGCCGCCGGAACACGACGGGCTGACCGATTTCGGCAGGCAGGTGGTGCGCGAAATGAATCGCCTGGGGATGATGGTGGACATCTCGCACGTCTCCGACAAGACGTTCTACGACGCACTGGAAACTTCGTCGCCGCCGGTGATCGCGTCGCACTCTTCCTGCCGCGCGCTGGCCAACGTGCCGCGCAATATGACCGACGACATGCTGCGCGCCCTAGCGGCCAAGGGCGGGGTGGTGCACATCAATTACTACGAGGGCTTCCTCGACGCCGGCTTTCAGGAGCGGCTCAGCGCCTTGAAAGCCGAACAGGCGGAGCAGGACGCCATCGACGACCGCACGCCGAAGTTCGGCGACCGCAGCCAGGACGGCCCCGCGGTCCGCAAGATCAACGCCGGGCGCCTCGCCAAACTCGGACGCATTCCGCTCAGCGAACTGCTGGATCATTTCGAGCATGCCGTGAAGATCGCGGGTGTGGACCACGTGGGGCTCGGCTCGGACTTCGAT
>Ga0182030_10011325_pt1 | contig 18006 bp, 20 predicted proteins | sample 812S3MmetaG_FD_121299 | JGI IMG/M metagenome (GOLD analysis project Ga0182030, IMG submission 121299) | Permafrost microbial communities from Stordalen Mire, Sweden - 812S3M metaG (Illumina Assembly) | ecosystem: Environmental > Terrestrial > Soil > Wetlands > Permafrost | place: Sweden...
CTTGCGTCGAGGCACACTTCAGACGGAGCCTTCTCCAATTGTTATCTCACGCTCATCGTATTTCTCATCTCTTCTCATTTACAAGATCGAACAAAAGCATTTCCGAATAATATCCATAGTGTTGTTATATTAACGTCATGTGTCTTTTCAGTGATGGTTTATCGTGATGGATCCTTTCTCCGCATTCAGCCTCGCCGCGAACGTGGTGCAATTTATCGAGTTCGGAGCCAGACTGATATCTCAAAGCTCTGAGATCTACAAATCAACGCGTGGCTTGACTATTGAGCATGCCGAACTTGAAGATGCATGCTTGAACTTAAGTAGCCTGAGTGCCAGCCTGGCCGAGTCATCCGCAGATTCAATATTCAACACCATCCGGCGATCCCAGAAGGAAGAGGCATTGAGACGCATTGCAGTGGCGTGCAAGAAGATAGCTGATGAACTCTTAGCTACGCTGCGCAAATTGAACTTGGATGATGGACCCCACAGGAAATTGAACAGCTTTCGCCAAGCTCTGAAAAATGTTTGGGGGAAAGGTAAGGTCAGGAGCTTAGAGGCGAAGTTGAATAAATACAAACATGACTTGTCCCTTCATCTTGCGGCTATCGCTAGGTGAGTGCCTACCCCCAGTTCACACAATAATCTGGAGACTGATCTATGACAGTGACAATCAGTCAAGCATTCTTCGAGAGTTACATGAGCTTAAGGAAAAGAACTCGCTCCTAGAAAATGCTCATAGTAAAAGGTTGGAAGAAGTATCCAACTCCCTTGGAGAAATCTCAGGCAAGCCAGTGGAGAGACCTGTGCTTAAGGAAAACCCCAAATCTAATGTGGCTTTGGATGGAATTGAGACTCTTCACGGTGCTGCTACTTCGCAGAATGAGGTTTTAGAATACCAAAAGAGCGAGAACCGCCTGGAGGATCTGGAGCCCTTGATCAACTCCGCTGCCAAGACTGGCCCAAACACTAAATCTAAGGCACCATTTCTAGACGGCAACGTCGAAAATGATAAAGAACTCATCTTCAGTTGGGAGCACTCATCAGATTCTGAAGACGAAAGTGATCCCTATGGCCGTTCGTCATTGGGCGACCCTAATCACATTTCAATACTCAATTCCACTACTAGGCAGGAAACGGACGTGAGGGCTTCCATGACCGTGTTCCTCGACGTATTACCGGATGACCAAAAGTCTCCGACCAACGACAAGAGTTCTAAACGTAGCTTAGCTAAGAAAATCAACGACAAACCCGTTTCAGAGAATAGATTGGAGCTTAGGGGGCTCGGATACCTGGCAGAAAGACTCCCTTTCTTGGTCTCGATGGCACGCCAAATCGCAGCTGAGCAGGTTATTCTGAGCAGCCTTCATTTCATAGCTATGACAGTACGGCACGAAAGTATATCAGACGCATACGTGGACACCTTCAATTGGATTTTCAGGTCGCCAAAGAAAGCCGCAAAACAGAGCATCAAAGTCCACTTTCTCGAGTGGCTTGAGACTCAAGATGGTATTTTCTGGGTTTCTGGTAAGCCTGGTTCTGGGAAATCAACCTTGATGAAGTTCCTCTGTGATCACGTCCGTACACAAGAGGCACTCTCACTTTGGGCGCACCCCAGGAAGAGTATTATTTCGAGTCATTTCTTCTGGAGTGTGGGCACTCCAATGCAGAAGTCACAGGAGGGTCTTCTCAGGTCCCTTCTTTACGAAATATTCAAGCAAAGTCCTACAGTTCTCGAAGAAGTCTGTCCAGATCGATGGGCAGCTGCACACCAAGGCCACAAAGACAATGTGCCGTGGACTCTATCTGAACTTCGCAAAGCCATTCAAAGATTGGCTGACTGTAAAAATTTAGGCATCAAGTTCTGCTTTTTCATCGATGGCCTAGATGAGTACGACGGGGATCACGCAGAGGTCATACGGATACTTGGCACCTTGTCAAGTTCATCGCACATCAAACTTTGTCTTTCAAGCCGGCCGTGGAACATCTTTGAAGATGCTTATGGACGAAACTCCAAAAGAAAGCTCTACCTTCAAGACCTCACCCACAACGATATCAAGAATTACGTCAAGGCTAAATTGGAAGAGCATCCTAACTGGGATCTGTTACCTTCGGAGGACATACGATATAAAGACATTGTCAAGGAAGTTATGAAAAAAGCCGAGGGAGTTTTTCTCTGGGTTTTCCTCGTCATGCGATCTCTCCAAGAAGGCCTTACAAATGGTGATACATTGATTGATCTGCAAAGAAGAATTCAAACCTTGCCGGCCGATTTGGAACAATTTTTTAAGCATATGCTGGATTCTGTCGATTCTTTCTACCACGATCAGATGGTCCAGACTTTTCAAGTAGCCATGTGCTCACCTATTCCTCTAGCCCTCATGATCTACTCCTTCCTCGACGAAGGGTTCGAAGACGAGAATTTCGCGCTGAATGCACCATTACGGTTCCGTCAAATGTCAGATCGCGCTATGGAGCTTCGACACGACCAAATGCGACGACGGCTCAATGGAAGATGCAAGGGCCTTTTGGAGGTTTATAGGAGCCCTTCTTTAGATCGATACTATCTAGGACACCAAGTCGACTTCCTCCATCGCACTGTTCGGGATTTTCTCCGGACAAAGGAGATGAGCGATTTTCTGACTACTGACAATACCAGATGCGGTCCCAATACTTCTATATCACGAGCTTACATCGCGCTCATTAAATGCGTTCCGTTGCAACGCGCGCACTTCGAGGATGGCGGAATATTGTCTAAGATGCTTATGGACGCCTTCCACTTTTTACGGCAGGCAGAACTCGAGTCCGGTCAACCACAAATCGAGCTTCTTGACGATCTCCATGATAACCTGAGAAATTTTGCTGCAGCCAGTGGGCGTAAAATTCCTTGGTATCGAAAATGCTATGACCCCAGTTATCATACTAATGAGAATAGCAACCCAGCATGTGGATCATTCCTGGACTTCTGTATACAAAAGGGGCTTGCACTCTACGTCAAAGAAAAGCTGAGCTCAGGAATACGATCACAGTGGATTACAACTGAACTCCTCGATTGCGCTTTGAGAATGTGTCCGAACCATACGGCTGGACAGCCAGACTTGACGGACGTCGTTCGGGTCCTTCTCAACCAAGGCTTTGACCCAAATCAAACAATCGCAGATTCCACAGTCTGGGGGTATTTCCTGCATACATATGCTCTGGAGCTTGAGGGCTCACGAGATTCAGAGGATATTCGTACACTAGCCCTTCATCACTACTATTTGATTGAACTTCTCCTCTCAAGGGGTGCGGACCCGAATGTCGTTGGCCCGGGCCTTGATGTGGATGGGACTGAGCCTATCTGGGGTCGTCTATTGTTCGCATTCACTCGACAGAATTTGTCTCGCCACACAGCATCCATCTACCATAATACAATCGAGGGTTTTCTCAATGCCACCGCCGGCCCGAACCTCCGCAGTGGCCAATGGAGATTTAGGAGTATCTGGAAATATTTTATAAAGCATGTTGAGAGATTATCTGACGGCTCCGTGGAAGTCGTAGAGCTGGAATTCTTGGCAAAAATGACTTGCTTGATGTTGTCACATGGTGCAGATCCTACCGTGCTATCTAGGAAGGTTGTTATGAACAAGTTTCCATCTCGATTATCTGAGCGCATTCTGGAGGCCCTAGATGAGAAGAGCCAGAATAAGCAGGATAAACGTCAAAATAGCAATGGAATCGAGCGCGGATCCTGGGGCTTCTGGTCATGGTTCTACCCGTGGTCGACATAGTCGACCTCTGGATCATTCTGAGTCGAGAAATTGAGAGTTTGAACTTCTTGATGTTCTTAGGAATTCCTTGGTGGCACAGACAGTGCGTGTATTGCACTTGCCACGTCAACTCTCACACATGGACCATTGGGGGACGCTCTCTTTTTCGTCCGGAAGATGATTGAATCTGGACCTTGAGGCTATTTATAATTTCTCGTACCTTACGAGCTTAAGTTGAGCGGGAAATATATGCCATTAAAGACTTGATGAATGCACTTGAGATCATCTACATATCCACTGAACTAAAAAGGACAAGGTCACCACATATGTACAACACATATGAAGGACGTTTGATAATACAGTTGATAGCAAACGAGGATATGGCAACAATCCCAAGCACTCAGGCACCTCGATGAGATCTATTTGGAACGTTCCAAATAGTGTTAGAATATTTCAAGTAGGGAATGGGAAGACTAGAAATATCTGCTACCCTCAACTTTTCGTCAGAGCTAATGATGGAGGCACTTGGTTACACTTGAAGATTATTTATACCCCTCATTTGCATCGACCTGATTCAGAACTTCTGTATTCTGGCTCAGAGAGTTTGCCGCATCTTCGTTGAACAAGAAATGAAGGCTGAAAATGATAGAATAAATCGACCCCAAGTAAGTAAATAACATCATCTCCTAGCCCAAGTTCCACGCTGTGGTGCCTGTCTTGATATTTATTGAGGGAAACTTCACCTTCTGCTGAATCAAGGTTGAATACTGAAGCTCACCGGGTGACCCACTTCAGTACCTCTTGCACCATTCCCAGCAGAGAGAAGCCACGCGTTTGAACTAGTCATAGCCGTACTTAAGACTGATTAACCTCAGTTCTCAATATAGGCACAACCTCCACAAAGTCCACTCTAAAATAATCGATAGTAAGGGACACTTGACAATTATATCGCGATGACAACAGTGTGGAAAACTCATCAAGTAAGATAATATATCCACAAATCCATAGGAAACTTTCTATGAATCTGCAGCCATCACATAGCGAATGATATCTGGTATATGGTAGAAGTAAGGTACAGTATCTCTTTACTCCATGGCTGCACTTCAACCGACCAACCCAATCTCTGTCCCACCTGGTCAACTCACCCTTTCGCAAGTTTATCATGAAGATTTGACACCAAGAAATCAGATGAAAGCGATATCGTTTTGACAACAGTTCCAATGAAACTCAAGTAGAATCTAAATAACTCAATGAACTACATAGCACTATGTATTAGATGCAAAACGCTCCGAAGAAGACCGAGAGATTGAGCCATCTGGTACAACTACATCTCTCGTCATCCCTTGACATTATCCGCCGCATCCGAAACTTACTGCTGATCCTACTTGGCCACACTTGAGGGGTATTTATATGGCTCAACAAATTGACTCCGATGCAAACCTTGAGAGTTCCAGTAGGTAGTCTTTTTTTCTCGTCTTCAACTCTTAACATTTGAGAATCGTTCTGAAAGCCACGTCGAGTTTGCATAGAATTCGAGGAGCATCGAATCTAAGGTCTGTTCAATAGGTATGTATATAAAGTTTTCTTAGTGCAGACTTCTGACTCTACGACCTCCCCGGGCCAGATGTCAGCAAATGCCACGATGTGATTGAGATCATTTGGGATGTACTCTCTTCTGAATTGGAAGAAGATTACTTGAGCTTAGCAATCTGATCAGACCCTGGTTCCAGGCAGCTTTGCCCGTCGCATTCTATCATTGATAGCGAGAGGTAATGGACAATGAGACCGTTGATGACAACAATGACAAAAATTTATCAAGGGAGGTGCTACCTCGTCAAGCCGCTCAAATAGCTCGAGCTCTGAAAAAACCCCGTTTGGGATTCCTGATTAACAAAGGGAAGCGTATGATCATAGTACATGAACTCCTCCTACGTCGAACTAGCTTGGAGGCTTCGTCCTCAGAGATCACCACTGCCCGATATTGCAGGCTATTTATACCTCTGGGACGACAATTAGGCGCTCAAATTAGCCTTAGAGTTCCAATTCGCCCCGGACAGCGTTCACTTCAAAGCCAGTGAACGACTTCGAAATCCGCAGGGAATTTTCGTAGCATCAAGGTTGGTTGAAGTCATTCCTGTATATAAAGCCCCTCGCTCCAAGCATTCGACTCTCCAATAGCACTATACCAGGCTCATCCGAATCACGTATTGAGTGCATGGTAGATGTGTTTGTAGCTGAACCAACATCTTCCTCTCGCCCATTTGGAATTTCAATCGCTTTCACGTACTATGTTTTCAGGTAACTTTCCTATATGTTGAATTTGACAACCGCGCCGCACTTGACAGCAAGAATATAATGAGAACGATATCAAAATGGAATCAAGTAAATTGGATTTAGGAATCTCGGGTTCGGTCTACTAGAAACCTTTCAGCCAAGATGGTAGAACAAGATAGTTAGAGAAGAGAAAGTAACATGGAGCCTGAATACCGCCCTTTGCCTTTAACCACCTCCGTGAATTTCTCCATAGATCCAACTTGAGGACGCTTAGGGGGCATCTATACGCCTCTGAGACCTCTATCTAGCCACTCAGCCATGATTTCAAGATCTAAAACTGGAGATTCCAAGCAGGTGGATGATTTTCAAAACATAACTTGAATTCGCGTGATTGAGACAACTTGGAATTTTCCAGTATATAAAACTTCTAACCTTAGATATTTGGCTCTCCAACCCTTGCATTCGTGATCCTCCAAATGATCATACTTTGGTTTGGGATTGAAATACCCGCTAGAGGTATTCTCAATTTCTTGTATCAAAAGGATGTCCCTCTCACTCACTTGAGCTTACCTATCTAGCTGTAACTTGGTTCGAGACAGCTTTGCCTTTCCCCAATTTTCACACCAGCTTTGACAACAAGGCCGTCTTTGGCATCGAAAACAGCCATGATAAAACATCTCACCAAAATGACCCCAGCACTCACAAAGTAGTCCACTTGAACTTATCTCCAGCCTCAACGATGCCCATTAGAGACCCCTGTAATGGCGTACAGGTCTTAAAGTGTTGATACTCCATACAAATTAAATCTCTAGCGTGATGTGTAGTTTCGATTCTCGTAATGCAAGGGAAATACAGCTCATATACCCTTTCTGTTATCGCAGATTGGGAGGATGAGTAATGCGTTGAACAGAGGCACTTGCCATGCCATTTCAAGAAGGCAAATAGAAAACCAGTATCAGGGCACATATAAATACACCACTTCCCTCAACCTCCAACAGCCTCAAAAATAGCCATGACGCATTCATTGGTGCATGCAACGCAGCTTCGTCCCAGTACCTAGAATTATTTCAAAAGCCCAACATTCAACTAAAAAAACCGTTCCAACAAACAGTTCGTATTTGCTGGACTTTCGTTATCTATAATGTGAAAATGTTGTTCATATGTCTCAGAGAACTTCTGAGATGATAATGTTTCACAACTTCGACTGCCGTTTTTACAATGACCACCTTTTGAGTAGCAAAACACAAAGAAAGACAAGATATAAAGAAAAAGAAAAAGAAAAAGATCATAAATGTGACATAGTGGTGACTTGGAGAACTGATGCTCACACAGATGTCCCTCACACGTACTCGCTCTTCCTGCCCCAAACGCCATGCCTGTCCCAATTGTTTGTAGAATAAAGATGAGTGACGGGATGGGGTATTTATGGTTCGAAGCAGTGAGTGCTAGTCAATTCTTAGCCATGAGCAGACTTTGCATACTTATGCTATCTATACATTCTGATGATATATTCAGGACGTCAGTCACGTGAAATTATCACAATAGCTGCCAAGCATCAGCGAGCGGTGAGACTTGCGTGAAGTGAGCTATCTCAGTGACTAATGTGAGAAATAGATGATCAGATTGAACCTCACAGCACTTGCCATTCAGCTCAGGTCTATCTCTCATCTCCGCGAACATCAATTCCATTCATCTGGACCAGCCAGCCGAATCTTGAATGAAGGTAACTATGCCTTCCCAATTTGACCACTCTTGATTTGACAATGAACCCACACTTGGCAACAGGAACAGCAATGACAAATTCCCGAAAGATATTCCCCCAAGCTAGTCCCCTCAGTCATCAAACAGTCCTCCTGGACATACCCTAAATCACAAGATCTCACCCAGGATCTCTTCAGTCCCAAAAATACCAATACAGCATCCATCTCTCCATCTCAAGAACGAATTTTACTACCCGCTGCTCTTGTACTTTTTGCAATGTAAGGAGAAGCCGAGTATAGATGCTTCCCCAAACACCACCGCTGTTGGCGTTCTCGAGTTTGCGAAGCGAGCAAGTTGGAGAATATAGCGTGAATCGAGTCGCGACTCATGCCATTTCAATGAAGGAGAATATGTGACACATTCCAGACCTTATGCCTGGTGCTCCAGCGCGCTGGCAGGGTCTTTAGTTGCGTTACTGCAGAAGCAGTGGATGAGGTGTGCAGTCCAGGACATCTGTCACGTGTGAAGATCACCATGGCTGTCGACAGGAAGCATTAGCGAGCGATGAGACTTGCGTGAGGTGAGGTCAGTTGAGCAACATGCGGGTTGAACTTTGAGCCCAGTGACCAGCGTGAGAGGTGCATTATCATATTTGCTGACTTCAAGTTGAAAGAGGAGACAAGAGTACGCTGTTATCTCATAGCACTTGCCAGAGAGAGCAAGTCTCATCTCTTCAAACATCAATTCATCAACTCATCACGATCACATCACAGCAACATCATCAAACTCATAAGTATCCGCAAACATGCATTGCCATTGCATTTAGGATATCAGAATCTTATGTAGTAAAGGCTCCCATGACCGAGTACGTGCCTATGACCCAGCGCGTCTCACAAAACTCCTTATCCGTGCAACGACCACCACCAACACGTCTGCGCCCATTCTCCTCCACACTCCATTCCATTCAAACCTATCCCACCCAATGATCCCGCAGCAACTAACGTACAAGGTGGTCAATTATTCATGTCCCAGCCATTAACCATGCAATGCAAAGTTCCGAAAACACGCAAATAGCACGCTCCATTTCCCATCTATAGATGCAAAAACAGAGTTAGTCGTACTAGCACAGTTCGTCTCATCCCCTTCGCTATGCATGTAGTAGCCAGATAAGATAAATGACCTAGTGGTTTTCCTCTCCGAGACAAAAGAAAATTATGTTGTGACAATAAGTAAGGTAGGTGTATGTATAAGGCGGATTTTAGGGGGGTTGTGACTTTTTAATTAAGTATTCCTTCCCACATGCCAACACCTCCAATGCCACCAAAGGCGGGGTGGAGGTTGGATGAAGGGAGACCGCGAGCAGCTTCTGTTGAGCAGCAGACACGTTTTCGCCCAAGTGATGCAGTCGACGTTGATCGGATTGCAGCGACTTGAGTGGGGCTCACTTCCACGGTTCGTCGAGATCGGACGAAGTCTTCTGACCAGCCGTTTTCAGCCTGGTAGTTACCGTTTAACATCTCTCGAACATTCTCTTGAAGAGAATTGTCAACTGATTGTGGTCTACTGCGTTTGGCACCGGCTCGGCTAGGAGATTCAATTGATCGTGGTTGATTGTGAAGCTCTTGCAAAGCACGTGCAGCTTCTTCATCCTTGGAGAAGTACTCCATATCAACTTCGCGTCTGGCCAACGGAGTTCCAAGAGATAAATCAAGGAAATCCTTGCCCACTGGACCAGCGTATGAATCTGGTGACGATGTCGGAAGATTGTCACAATATCCTTCAGGTACTGTAGCAATGACAGTCCGGTTCATTTTCTCACTGCATAGCTTCGCGTACCGACAGCGCGCCTGAACATCTAATTTAGACGAGATAGGCGCGCTCATCAGTGACGAGGCAGAGGAGATTGAAGATGATCGAGAAGATCTTGACGAGGTATCTGAGATCATTGATTCTGGTGACGACATGGAAGAGACCGAGTTGGCCAGTGACGATCGGCGTTGGCAATATGACTGAGGTGAAGATGTTTGCCATCTCTCTGTCAACTGAGAAGTACATACGTTCGACGCATGAGCCATTGCATAACCCATTGAAGATTTGCTGAGCATATAAGACGCAGCACTCACTGCAGGAGTGTTGAATCCAGTACTCTGGGGTGTAAGCCTCGGCGTAGGGAGAAGACCAAGAGCTGGTGCGGGTTTGCTTGGAGGGTAGGCGGCTGTAGGTGAAGGTTCCATGACATTAGGGGTGTAATATTTTGGGGTAGGTGTGGATTCGTTGGAACCATATCCAAAAGTGGATCGATCGGCAACCAATGGCACGAATGAGCGTGGGCAGGTCGCACTAATATTCTTAACATTCGCCTGAGCGGATGTCGCTGGCGCAATCCCGTCAAGGTTATCCAGTTCAGGGTTGAGCTTCAGGATGATTGATTTCCATTCGGCTGACTGCTCAGCTATTTTGGGGCTTGAGCAGGTTGATCCAGGCGACGGAGGTTGTGACGGCGTGTATTTTAGAACAATGTCGGTCCATCGTTGGAAAACTGCATCGGTGATGTGTATCCGCCAGTTAACAGCAAGGAGGAAGGCCATTTCGTTTTGATTAATTTCCATAGTGTTCAAACCTGAAATCTTACTCCACGCGCGAGCAGAGTAGTTGCGATCTTGGAGATACTTTGAAGCAAGAATGAGTGCGGAAAGGAACATGCGACGACCACATTGTAGCGCGCGGATAGAATGTCCATCATCGGGCTGTTCCATAGTGAAATCGTGCTTTGGCACGTGTGGTTTGATCAAGATGAGGTAATACAAGGCTACCTGCAGGGTCGAGTAACTTGTCCTCGATCGTCGAAGAGTCTCTTGAATGAATGTGCGTAAAGGAAGAACCCCTTTATTACCCATCTCGCTTCGACAAACGACAGATGAAAGGGGCCAAATTGCTTCAACGATTTGGGCAGAAGAGTCTGGGGGGATTATTGAGCGGGGGGACTTATTTCAGGGGCATAGTGTTTTTGGCTTACCGACGAGGCTGTCGACGAAGTTGACCTTTCGATCGCATTGACGTACTAACGAAGGGGGGCATCCGGTGAGCGATGTCGCTCCTACGCTTGTTCTCCTGGGATGTTGTCGTAATTCTGAAGGGACTTCGACATTTGTCTTTTGCTTTGGCCAGAATGTGGTGATCGAAAGGCCTCGCTCGCAGATACTGTTGGCGGATGTAAAGGAAGGTGGAGGCTGACTTGTGCAGCAATATGTTTCTGAGATATCTCCATCGGAGGATGTGCTGGTGTCATCTGATGATTGGGAGGATGCGTCGGACCAAACGGAGGCGGAGGAAGAGGAGGCCGACGAGGCTATCGAGGAGCTGTATGGGCCATTTCGATATGATGTGATGTAAGGCGGCGAATCATCTTCGCCGCAATGCATCTTCGAGGAATTCGAGGGTTATGAAGTACTTTTTAAGGTAAAAAAAAACTCCAGTCGCCGTCTGTACAAAGCCAAACCGATTAAACCGTATTAACTGAATCCGTGGAACCTTCTGACTAGATACAGGCCCGTACAACCGCAATTTGCCGTTGCAGAGCAGATGATCGAGGGAGGAGGAGGACAAGCTAGAGTAAAGGGATCGAGATGATCTCTTCACTGACGATAAAACCGGTAGACGATGCAAGACTGGCGACTGGGGAAGCTTTGTAGGAGACGAGGAGCATTGTGACCTTTTCGACGATGGAAATGGTAACAGTTGAGATACAAGATGGGCTAGTTAATACTAGCTACCATCGAGTGGGAGTAATTGAATGCCGAGGGTGGGAGGAACGTATGGGGTTTTTCGAGAAGTATTAATTCGTGTCGTTTCGTGAGGGTATAGAGGAGGGAATTCGGGTTTATAAACAGGCGAACTTAAAAGGATTGAGTGGAGTTTATTGTGTGGTGAGAGGTGTCTTTTTGAGGTTGTCGTCGACTCAGATTGGTGTACCTGTGTGACTGGACCTGTGGCAAGAGCTAGCCGGTATCGCGGTCGGAACGCTGGTTAAGAGGCTGCTGAACACAACAGGCTCCCACTGGGTATCAAAGGGATAGTGAAAGACAAAGGGAGGCGCAAATATTTGAACCTTGTGGCGAGTGATTCGATTTTTAGGTAGAAGGGGAGCTCCGGGGAGAGTGTGACTTGGTGGGTGAGTCTTTCTGCTGGGGGGGAGGCGAAGTGGTCGCTCGCTTTGTCGCAGGATTTTGAAGAAAGGCGGGTAATTCAAAACAATCAAGAAGAATTTAGAATATGCAAAGAGTTTGTGTGATGATAGAGGAGTTTGCGAGAATGATGAGGCGTGGGGAGAGTAGATTATGCAGACTTCAGAGAGCCGCTTTCTCTATTCTTTAGGATCATACATTTCTGCTGTGGTTGAGGGTCGAAACCGATGTCTGCGGGCATCACTCGGTTTTGTCTGTCTGGCTGTTCGTTTGGGGGGGGGTGGCATTTGCACGGGTAGCTAGTGGACTTTTTTTTTTGGGGTGACTCTACGCTGAAAAAGCTTTGGCCTGGGTTACGGTATGGGTTATGGGTTATGGGTTATGGGTTCTTCCACTTCGCCACAAGAGCCCAAGCAACCAATGCCACAGTCCCCACTGCAGTTCGAACCGACCACGGTCCCAAGATAATTTCGATTCACCCAGCCTACCAGCGTCAAGCCTCCTTTCTCCCTATCATGGATTGGATCATTCATGATCAATCACCATCATAATAATCATAATACTTCGTAGTATGAAATATGGGATGTGGATATGATCTCCTCATTTCTTCATCGGTTCATTCTTTGAGTAATACTTCGAGGAATGGTTGAACCTTGTGATGTGATTTTTGGTCGTGCCAGGTGGCGCTGAGTGGGACATCATTTTCAGTACCAAAAAGTGTACGTATAGACATGACCCAATCTCATCCCCTCATCCCCCCTCAGCCCGCCATTCGTAAATCCATTACTACTAAGGTGTCAAATGCGAACTGCTCTCGGAAGAAAACACAGCCTTGCACCTTTCATGCCCTTTCTGAATCAAGATTGCGGAGAAAAGCGACACGAATCCTTCTAGAGCAATGACTATTTTGTTCTTCCTGTTCTATTTTCTGCTCACCTGAAGCTGCGCGTAGTCATGAGAAATGCATGGGCCCTTTGCTGTGCTGTGCGCGCTGTGGAAAGGGTTCTTGCAATGGGCTGTGAACATGAACGGTGTTTCCTCAGCCTCCCTCCCTTTGCGCATCTGCCTTTTGAATTCCAAGCGATGTAGGTTGGGAGAGATCTTCCATTCAAAGCCAGCTGCGCCAACACCTTTCCCATCTCTTCGCCACGTCGCCCCCATTACCCATCGGAGACCCATTGTTTATTTCATGCCCACGAATTCGCGGCCATCAGGGCTGGTTACTCATACAAGCTGATAAACCCAGATCTCCATTTATTTATTATTTACACACGCGCCAAGTTAAAATACCTACCTAGTAATGCAAGCCCCCATCAAGCAGGGCTAGCGGGTGAATGCCCGCATCCGTTGCACAGTAACACCTTGAGTTTCAAGCCCACCATGTTGGGAAAAAACCATCAGCCCCCTCTAAATCTGGACGTGGAAAAAGCCCGCCAGTGCCGCACGCAACATCTATTTTGCGAACGGATATCACCTATTCCAGTGGTGATCAAACAAATGCATCTGCCTGCAGTAAGACGGCATCAAAACTCTTTACGAAGGATCAAAGGATTTCCCCCAACCCCTCCCCTTCGACTCGAGCGAAGGCGTAAGAAGCAAATAAGGATAATCCTTTTTCAAACCCATTGTCATCAGGATTGTAACACCCATGACACACACAACCAATGATCTGGATGTAATACTACCCCGCTTCGAGACGAAGACTCACGATGATTGGGAGCTCGCGACGGCGGCATCAGCATCATCCTGCAGCGTTGCTTGATGCTCGCCGCCGGCCTTGCCATTCCACATCTCACTGGCTCGCTCTGGCTGAGTAAAGGATTGAAGATATGGATGGACAGCGGAAGGAATGCAGCTTCAATATGGGTCCTGCCGCATGCCACGCGCTCTAACATGGTGCATCACGATCTCTAGAAATTTCTAGACAACGGAGGTTGATTCTAAGGCTTGGGTTTCCCATCTTCAAACCCGAGCCTTGATTTTACCCCTCCTCAGAGCCCAATCAGATTCGACTCACATCAACAACGAAGGATGAACAAGAATGAGTCAAACATTTTTCATCGCCTGCTCAGATCTCACCATTCTCCAGGCTGCAAAGCGTCTGACAAAGGTAATACTGAATCGCTCCTGTCAAATAGATCAGATGTACCCTCGTATCCCAGCAACTAGTGAACAAAGTTATTCTGTTGGCTCAGCTGGAAAAGCAAACTTCCCAAATAAAATAAAAAGTCACGAGCAATCAAAAATCACGGCAATCAGGTGACGCTCATACAAGATTCTTCTTGAACACATCACCGAAACCGCTTGAGCTCCTAAATCGGCGCCGATGACATTAGAATGACTCTTCTCCACCAAGCCAACCGTATCTTCATTACCTATGGATGTCTAATAATTCCGTTGGCAATGATAACCCCATGAAGAGATTATAAAGTACCGTGATCACAACAAGAAATGACACGCCATCGGGCCTTTCCCTCCGTAACCGCGCGCTCTCCTGTCTCAAAATTCTCACCACAAAGCAACACCACTTTCCAATCGCTCATCAAACCACCAGAAAAACCACGCCGTCGCTGACTCACATCTTATGATTTCCCAATCACCAGACATCCCGACTCATTCTCGCGCCCTCAACATCTCGGCATAATTCGGAGATACTTCGCTCCCAAGAAATGCCCGAAATCAGATAGATCATCGATCGTCGATGGCGAAAAGGAGATTCTAGACCCAACATAGCAGTATTCCAGAATATCTCCTTCCTTCCGACGCTTAACCTTTAAAGATATAAGATGAGCAATGTCAGGCTCATCATTGGTTCATGACTCATGCAGCGCAGAGATGTGCGCCACACGGAGATACCTTTAGCAGGAAATAGATATACGGTGGCCTAGAAGCGCCTGCGAGCGCAAGATCCAGCCCAGATGTTCGGCAATCCCGCCACACTGCCCCAGCGAAAGCATTTCCGCTGAACAACCAAAAAATTTGATCTGCGAATTTCGAGTGCACGAATGATCAGAAATTTCTTTTCCTTTCCTCGTCAAGATGTCTCAATTGCCTGCCACCTCCATCCCCAGCCTTCGTAACCTGGGCCAGGGCCCATTTACACAATGTAAGACGGACACGATCTTAGCTGGCCCTAAAGTATTGGTTCGGAGGCAAACTTCACCACGAATAGGCAACAGCGACCTTCGGAATCCGTGATTATCAACAACAACGCTCCATCCACTAGTAGATCTCAACCAACCTTCCGTATCCGTACTTTGTTACCGAGTAAGATCACTCAGCTCAGCCTGATGCTTAAGCTCAACAGATTGGTCTTGTTTTGAGATGGCTGACGTATGTAGATCTCGCAGCCTTCTCCCACCAGGCTTCTTTGTCAAGAAGGCTGTAGGCTGCCAGGCGGATTTTGGTGAGGTTCCCATCCGAGAGAGGTTTGGCTTAGAAAGATAGGCAAATCTGATGATGCGATGATGTGCATAAGAACGTTGGAATGGGGGCTGAGACTGAGATGAGATTGTGTACCTGTTTCAGGTGAGAGAGGCAGAAAGTGGAAAGCATGTGGGTGGTTGGTTGGGGGATAAAGGGGGACCATCACGTGTGGACAGCTGGGTGTGAGTCACGAGTGGACAATTTTGGCAAGCGCCGAGCTGGGTCTGTTGATGGGTGGTGCAAAGATGCGATTGGAGATTCTTTATGCCGGGCACTATGGGGCTGGTAGCCTCTTGTCTTGTTCTACGTGAGACGGTGAGGCTTCAGGATGTCCGCTCGAACATTTTCTCATTAGTCTTTTATTGATTGAGGTTCTCATCAAGTGGATGGTTTTGACTTAATTGCTGTCTTGTTAAGACTTGGAAATCTTATGAATAACAATATACTCATCCCAAGTGTGCCATTACGGCTTTCAAGTTTTAAATTTGAAGGCTGCATTATGAACATTAGTACTTGATTATTCAGTGATGAGAATGTCAGCAGCCATTGTCACTCCATCATAGTAAGTAATGATCCCTGAGGCACTGACTGAATATGGAATGCTGCCTCAGCGTCTGTCCACTCAAGCAACGCTCAAGTGTGTCGGCCCATGGAGCTTTAGGGCCTGAGGCTGGGCATAGAATCCCTGAGACTTCGAGAGCAGCCCTTCAGAGATACTCCCTTTTTTCTGAAAGATGCTGCCTTAAAACTATCATCAAGTGGGTATTTCCACGCCCCATTTTTGCGTCGTCTAGACTTGAAGGTTCTAATGCCCTTGTCTGGGTGCATTGTAACTGATTACCCAGATGCAGGAATGCCTGCAGCACTGCAGTACCTAATCTTCGCTACAAGGCATCACTTAGAAGATGGCAACAAGCAATTGGAATTTTTCTCATCCCATTGATCTCAAGATTGAAATGACACGATGAACAAGATCTTACAAGGGTGGGAAGTATCGGATTTGCAGAAGCTTTCCATTGTGAATACCTTGCGTCTCCCACGATGCTATCAGCCACCCTCAATGCCCAAAGCCCACCACTATTATTCCACTAGAAAAATTTTACCCGTCGAGTATGCAAGACAAAAAGCTGAATTTCGGTCCTTCAAGACTTCTTAGAAATAATGAACTTGCCGACTAGTATCTCCAAAGCTTTCTTGCCCGGGTTCTCCTTCTTCCAATCTTCAGATAGAATGACTTCTCCACATCTATCCCATTTAATCGAATCACCCTCACCCACACGCTCAACTTCGAGCCCCAGAATCCAATCATCATCCTTAATTAATTGGTACTCTCCTATTCCTATCTCCTCCACCCCCAAAGAAAGAAGTTTCGATCCGTCCCAGCGGCCTCCCTCCCACATTTTCCAAGTATCCTGCTCAACCATAATCCGTCTCACGACTCCTTGCTGCTGCAAGTGGAGAGCATTGAGAAATTCTTCCAATTCAAACACCCCCGTGAAACACCAGGTACTCAAATCAAGCATGAAACACAATACATCGCGCTCAAAATCCATCCAAATCGTACCTGACCCAGACTTGGTACCGCGCAATGGTTTATATTTTCTGGTGACGACGGCCCAGGCTTCTTTGCAAGCAAGGGAAAGTAAGGGCATTTTTTCTTGACAGCTGGGTTCCCAGACGTAGCCACCGGTGCGCGAGAGGTCTCGTCGGATATCGATAACTTTTGGCGCAGGTAATGCTAGCTCCCAGATAGTTTCTCGGAGTTCGAGAGGAAGCTTCGGAAACTGGGTGAAATCGGTCTCACGACCTGAGTCGGTGGCTACGGTTGATGGGGAGTTGGTCGGGATTGTGGAGGGAGTGATCGCAGAAGTGGTATCGTTCGAAGTCTTCGGTGCTGTCTCAGAACGCATTGCGAAACGGGCTGATAGACTTGGAGGGCAGGATTGCGTTCGACAGGAAGAGATGTCAATCTTCGCTCGAGTGACGAGGTATTGCTGGAGCAATAACTTATTAATCGCGAGGCTTCGTTGAGGTACTCGACAAAGTTTTTACCTATCGGGAGGTGTCTGTCTCTGGAGATCTTGGCTCTTGCAATAGATAATAAGAGCAAAGTCAAGCTCCTATAAATATTATCCAGGATATGTGAGGAGGCAGTGAATAGCGCGTCGCGCAAAAATTTGAGAGTCTGATATGGACTAGCACAGTGATTCTCAAGATTCTCCGCGAGGCCCTTCTTTATATTTCAATCTTCTGCACCGCGACCGTCATATTGATGCAGACTTAAAGGGCATACATAAGTGCTTCCTTTCGCACATTCTCGCAACCACAAACACCTTCAGATTTGTACCGCATTACCAGCTACTACACCTAACCTCGAAGACAGACGATCCACTTCCCAAACAACGCAATGTCTGCTCTCCAGGCAAGACCCTTAGCATCCACAATATCCCAACGCCAAATCGCCCGAGGCAAGAAACTCAAGAAGAAGAAGAAGAACCGATACCGCCAACACACTCGCCCAACCCCAAAATCAAAAACCACCCACACTCCGCCTCCACACCTTCGAAAATGGCACGCACCACTGATTGCCCCCTCATCTCCACTCCCCCCTACACCCCTTCAACAAAACCCCAACACCCCACATTCATCATGGCACATCCCCCTTCCCCCAAACC
>Ga0182030_10011326_pt1 | contig 18005 bp, 28 predicted proteins | sample 812S3MmetaG_FD_121299 | JGI IMG/M metagenome (GOLD analysis project Ga0182030, IMG submission 121299) | Permafrost microbial communities from Stordalen Mire, Sweden - 812S3M metaG (Illumina Assembly) | ecosystem: Environmental > Terrestrial > Soil > Wetlands > Permafrost | place: Sweden...
GATTGGTCAGCTCAGCAATCCGGACAACAAAAACGTCGCCCTGGGTAAAGCTGGTCGCAGCCGCTGGCTCGGTATCAAACCAGCCAACCGCGGTGTTTGTATGAACCCAATCGATCACCCGCACGGTGGTGGTGAAGGTAAGTCTCCGATTGGTGGCAAGCCGCAAACACCATGGGGCAAGCCGGCGATGGGTTACAAGACTCGTCGTGGTAAGCACAAAACCTCAAGCCGCTTCATAGTTAAACGTCGTAAGTAAGGCGCAAGAGTACAAAGGAGTTCACTGTGTCTCGTTCTCTGAAAAAAGGACCTTTCGTTCATCCAAGTCTCCACAAGAAGATTGAGGAGATGAACAAGAAGAACGAAAAGAAAGTAGTTAAGTGCTGGTCCAGAGCATCGATGATTGTGCCCGAAATGATCGGACACACCATCGCTATCTACAATGGCCGCAAGCACGTTCCCGTATACGTCACCGAACAAATGATCGGACATAGGCTTGGCGAATTTGCGCCTACCCGCTATTTCAAGGGTCATTCTGGTGGCGAGAAAACCGCCAAGAGAGGTTAGCCATGCATACAAGAGCACAAGCTAAGTGGATAAGAATGTCGCCGTTGAAAGTACGTCGCGTCATGAATGTGGTGCGCGGCAAGAAAGCCGGCGAAGCATACACCATACTCAAGTTCTTGCCCCACGCCGCAGCGCGTGAAGTGGAAAAAGTTCTCTGGTCGGCAATGCACAATCTGATCAACCATGCCCAAAATCCGGTATCGGAAGACGAAGTGCAAGATTTCCGTATCTCCAAAATTTATGCAGATCAGGGTCCAACCCTGAAACGCATTCAGCCCCATGCAAGAGGCCGCGCTTTTCCAATCAAGAAGCGCATCAGCCATATCACTATCGAATTGGACGATCTTCAGTAAATAAGGAGCTAGAGGACCTTGGGTCAGAAAGTACATCCACGCGGTTTCAGAGTCGGCATCCATCAAGGATGGTCTTCAAACTGGTTTGTCAACACCAAAGACATCCCGGCGCTCATCGAGGAAGATAATCGCATTCGCAGCTATCTCAAAAAAGAGCTGCAAAATGCAGGTGTGTCGAAAGTTGAGATTAACCGCAAGGCAGATCAAATCGGCATCGATATTTACACAGCTCGTCCAGGTGTGGTCGTCGGCAAAGGCGGTCAGGGTCTCGAGACGCTTCATATTAAAGTGAGGTCGATGCTCGCACGTACAGGTATCGAAGTCAAAATCAATATCCTGGAAATTAATCGGGTTGATCTCGAAGCTCAACTCGTAGCTGAATCAATTGCTCAGCAATTAGAAAAGCGCGTCGCTTTCCGCCGCGCCATGAAACAAGCGATACAACGATGCATGCGCTCGGGAGCAGTCGGAGTCAAAATCATGGTCTCCGGACGCCTGGGCGGTGCTGAAATTGCCCGCAGTGAGTGGAGCAAGGAAGGTCGTATTCCTCTGCAAACCTTAAGAGCCGATATCGATTACGGATTTACCGAAGCCCATACAACCATGGGTCTGATTGGTATCAAAGTTTGGGTTTTCCGGGGCGAGCTAATGCGCGGACAATGGTCTCCTCCGAATATCAAAGCACCGACAGAGCGATCGGAAGATGGCACCGGTGGTGGTGGCAGGAGAGATCGCAGACCAGACAACAGAGACAATCGGGGTGGCGACAAAGGTCGCCGTCCGAAGAAGACGACGGGGTAAGAAGCAATGTTGCTGCCAAAACGAACCAAATTTCGCAAACATCACCGCGGTCGCATGACCGGCACTGAAACTCGTGGTTCAGAGTTGCATTTCGGTGATCTTGGTTTGCAAGCTGTCGAACCTGCCTGGGTGACCAGCCGTCAGATCGAATCAGCTCGTAAAGCCATGAGCCGCAGTGTCCGCCGCGGTGGACAGATGTGGATCCGAGTTTTCCCAGATAAATCAGTAACGAAAAAGCCGGCTGAAACCCGTATGGGATCCGGTAAAGGTAATCCGGAATTCTGGGTAGCAGTGGTCAAACCAGGCCGCATGCTTTTCGAAATTTCAGGAGTGGGAGTCAAGGAAGCTAAAGAAGCCATGCTAATCGCTGCGCAAAAGCTTCCAATTAAGTGCCGCATCGTTGAGAAAAAGGCCGGAGGTCAGTAATGAGAGTTAAAGAAATTCGTGAGCTCTCTGACGAAGAGATTAATGGCAAAATTGCCGATGCACGCAAGGAAATTGTGATGTTGCGTTTTGAACTTGCCAGCCGCAAGCTCAAGAATACAGCCTCAATTGCCAACGCTAAAAAGCGTCTTGCCAGGCTCCTGACCATCAAAAACGAACGCGAGCTTGGATTAAAGAGGTAGGTAAAAGCGATGCCCAAGAAAGAACTTGTCGGTAAAGTCGTCTCCAACAAGATGCAAAAAACAGTGGTTGTCGCTGTGGAACACGACGTACAACATTACAAGTACGAAAAGCAAATGGTACGGACGAGCAGATTCAAAGCTCACGACGAAGAAAACAAATGCCAAATCGGCGATCGCGTGAGAATTCAAGAATGTCCCCCCATGTCGAAAGACAAGCACTTCAAAGTAATAGCCGTGCTAGGTAACGTGCTCGGCGAAAAGGTCGAGGAGTAAGTCATGATTCAGCAACAAACACGACTAAACGTCGCTGATAATACCGGTGCACGCGAGCTCATGTGTATTCGCGTCCTGGGCAGCTCCGGACGCCGCTATGCCTCCGTCGGCGATATCATCGTCGCCGTAGTCAAAGATGCATTGCCGAATATGCCTGTGAAGAAATCGGAAGTCGTTAAGGCTGTTGTGGTGCGCGTGCGCCAAAACATCAAACGCGCCGACGGCACCACAATCAGATTTGACGACAATGCCGCTGTCATCATTCAAAAGGACAATAATCCGAAAGGCACCCGCGTTTTCGGTCCTATCGCCCGTGAATTGAGAGACAAAAATTTCACCAAGATTATGTCGCTTGCGCCGGAGGTCCTCTAAAAATGGAAGGCAAGAAACATCGCGAAGTTCGCTATACCAAGGCTCCTAAGAAAGCCAAAGTAAAAGAAGATGGACACGTGTTGGTGTCAGAAGCACTGCACAAGCACGGCGCGAGAAACCTGGTTCCGAAGTCACACTTGAAGCGCGGCGATACCGTCATGCTCATGAACGGACCGAAGAAAGAGGACAAAAAACGCGAGGCTGACGATACAAGGCGCATGAACGAGCGCAATGCATACAAAGGCACCATCGGCAAAGTTCTGGCTGTTTATCCTAAAGAAGGAAAAGTCCTGATTGAAGGCGTGAACATGATGACCCACTTCATCAAGTCGAAAGCCGGCATGGGTGAATCGGGCATCGTCAGAAAAGAAGTTGCTATATTTGCCAGCCGGGTCATGCTTTTCGATACAGAGAAGAAGCGCCCAGTACGTAGCGAAAAGCGCAAAGAAGCAGGTCTATAAAATAGTTATGTGGGGGGTGGCGCAAGCCACCTGGGACGACAAAGACCGTCCCTTAAACAAGCTGGAGCAGCGAGAGCAAAATGAAACTCAGAGAACAATACGAAAAGGAAGTTGTACCGCATCTCATGAAAGAGTTCGGTTACACCAACGGTATGCAAGTGCCGCGCGTAGTAAAAGTGGTCCTCAACATGGGTATCGGTGAAGCAGCCGCTTCAGCGAAAGCCATCGAAGGTGGTGTCAAAGATATGACAATGATTGCTGGACAGAAGCCAGTTATCAACCGCGCGCGTAAATCAATCGCGACATTCAAACTGCGAAAAGGCATGCCCGTAGGGGTTTCGGTAACATTGCGCGGAGCGCGCATGTACGACTTCCTTGGAAAGCTCATCCACGTCGCCTTGCCCCGTATCCGCGACTTTCGTGGACTTTCAACAAAGTCATTCGACGGCCGTGGCAATTATTCGCTCGGCGTAAAAGAGCAATTGATTTTCCCGGAAATTAACTACGAACAAGTTGACGCCACGCGCGGCATGGACATTTCGATTGTCACCACCGCCCGCACCGACAACGAAGCAAGAACTATGCTTGCAGCCCTGGGAATGCCGTTCAAACGGCAGTAGAAGCCGACCGCCGGCGCGTAGAACGGAAAAACATCCGGCTGTATGGCGAGGCTAATTATAATGGAAAGACAAAAATAGGGAGAGATTTTCAGTCGTGGCCAAAACATCCATGATCGATAAAGAGAACAAGCGCCGGGTTCTTGCCGCCAAAGGCAAATACCCGACAGTTCGCTTGCACAATCGCTGCCGCATATGCGGCAGACCGAGAGGCTACTACCGCGACCTCGGCTTGTGCCGTTGTTGCTTGAGAAAGATGGCCCACGAGGGTCTCATCCCCGGAATGACCAAGTCAAGTTGGTAGGAGAAAGTAAATGCCTGTCACAGATCCTATTGCCGACATGTTCGCGCGTATCCGCAACGCTACTCGCGTTCGTGCGCCGTATGTTGAGATGCCAGCTTCGCAATTGAAGGTGAATTTGGCAGAAGTACTACGTAACGAAGGATTCATTTCCTCCTTCGAGACGAAAGGACTTGGTTCACCTGAGCAGAGGATGCGTATCGTCCTCAAGTATGGTCCCCGTGGCGAACAAGTCATTCAAGGCTTGAAGCGCGTATCAAAACCGGGACTGCGCGTTCACAGACCGGCCAAGCGAGTGCCACGCGTACTCGGTGGCTTGGGAGTTGCCATCGTCTCCACATCGAGCGGTCTGATGACAGATCGCCAGGCTCGCAAGAGCAATGTGGGCGGCGAAGTCGTCGGATTCATTTGGTAAAAGAGGGAACGAACTATGTCACGTATCGGTAAAGCGCCGATTCCCATACCGCAGGGGGTGACTGTCACCATTAATGGTGACGAAGTCAAAGTTAAGGGCCCTAAAGGGGAACTGAAGCGCGTAATTCGTCCAGAACTGAAAGTCGTCCAAGAAGACGGCAAAATCGTTCTGAACCGGTCATCAGAGTCACGTCTTGTGCGCTCGTTGCACGGACTATCACGCACGCTGGTGGCAAACATGGTGCATGGTGTCACCACTGGTTTCACAAAAAATCTAGACATCATCGGCGTCGGTTATCGTGCAACGGTCGACGGTCAGAAGTTGATCATGGCACTTGGTTATTCACACCCGGTTGAAATTCCGATTCCGCTAGGCTTAACCGTCACAGTCACTAAAAACGTGGCAATGAGTGTGACCGGTGCTGACAGGCAAATGCTTGGAGATTTCTGCGCTTTCGTTCGCGCCAAACGTCCGCCTGAAGTATACAAAGGTAAGGGTGTCAAATACTCGACCGAAAAAATTCGCCGTAAAGCTGGTAAGGCTGCTGGTAAGAAGAAATAATTCCTTTAAGGTAGAGGTTCGGGGCAACTATCCCGGGCTCGCAATAAATGAGGTGCAAAAATGCTCAATAAGCCAAACAAAAACGAAGCAAGACGGAAGCGCCATCAACGCATTCGCCAGAGACTCACGGGCACATCCGAGCGCCCACGTCTTTGTGTGTTCCGTTCTAACAAACACATTTATGCTCAAATCGTTGACGATGTCGCCGGCAACACCTTGGTGGCAGCCAGCACTCTTGACGAAGAAAGCACAGTAGAAAAATCATGGGGTTGCGATGCTGCTAAATCAGTAGGTGCACTCATTGCCAAGCGAGCAAGCGCCAAAGGCATCAGCTCTGTTGTATTTGACAGAGGTGGATACATCTATCACGGACGGGTTGCAGCCGTTGCAGATGCAGCCAGAGAAGCAGGACTTATTTTTTAGAATTACGAACAGGAGTGTTTCCTTAAAATGGTCGACAACAACGTAAAACCAGTGGTGCCAGCAGCAGGAGCGGAAGACGCTGATAGCGCTCGCAAGGGCCGCCGCACATCACGTGATTCCAATCGCAAATCGATGGATGACCGCCCGAAAGAGCAAACTGAATGGGAAGAAAAGATCATTCAAGTGCGACGCGTCACCAAAGTTGTGAAGGGCGGTAAGAAGCTCTCATTCCGCGCCGTCGTTTGTGTCGGTAATGGCAAGGGACAGGTTGGTATCGGTGTCGGCAAATCAGCCGAAGTTATCGGCGCCATCCAGAAGGGTGTCGTTGATGCGAAGAAGAGCCTGGTGCATGTACCGATGGTCGGCACGACAATTCCGCATCCGGTTACCGGTTGCCAGGGTTCCAGCCGCGTTTTGATGAAACCAGCCGCCAAAGGTACTGGTATCATCGCCGGTGGCGCCGTTCGTGCCGTGTTAGAACTAGCCGGAGTCGGCGACGTTCTTTCCAAATGTCTCGGTTCACGTTCACCGCTCAATGTCGCCCGCGGCGCCATCGACGGTCTACAACGCCTGCGCACCTTCGAAGAAGCCGCCAAATTGCGCGGCATCAGCGTTCGCCAGATGCTTTCCTGAGCAGCAGTTCATAATCGAACGGCTCAATCGAATAAAGCGAACGAAACCATCGAACGGATCGAATAAAAGGTCGCAACGAAAAAATAAAATTGTAGGGGCGACGCCATGCGTCGCCCTTGAGCGCCACCCTGACGCTCATAACTAATCCAAACTCCCAAGGAACATGTCCAATGTTGAAAATCACACTCAAAGCAGGACTGGTTGGTACCACCGAAAAGCAGCGCAAAGTTGTGCGCGCCCTAGGTCTGGGCAAATACGGCTCATGTGCTTTCCATGCCGACTCCCCGACAATTCGTGGCATGATCACCAAAGTAAGTCATATGATTTGCGTGAAGGCTGACGAAACGCCGGCTGAAAAACCAGCCAAGGCCACAGCCAAGAAATAATGAATCTTTTTGTAGCCCCAGGCGTTTGTCAAAATTCCTGGGGCTATTATTCGGTAACGCCATTTTTGGCGTATAAGTTTGCTTGAATTGATATGAAAGCAATTAAATAAATAGCTGCCAAAATTGGCAATAGAAGCCGAGTCCGCTGAGCGGGCGCAAGGCAAAGGAGAAAAAAAAATGGAACTTACAGATTTGAAACCGGCAGATGGTGCCAAACGTAATCGCAAGAAGGTAGGACGTGGTCGCGCCAGCGGTCATGGTAAAACATCTACCCGCGGTCACAACGGTCAAGGTCAGCGCGCAGGTTATGGCAAGCGCTTCGGCTTTGAAGGCGGTCAAACACCATTGTTCCGCCGTCTGCCCAAAATCCACAACTTCGATGGTCAAGTCAAAAGACGCGAATGGGTGCTGGTTAATGTCGGCAGCTTGAATAAGTTCGACGCCAACGCAGAAGTAAATGTCGAATCTCTGGTAGAAAAAGGCATCTTGCGCACACCGACAAAGAGTTTGCGCATTCTTGGCGAAGGCGATTTGAACGTAGCGCTTAAAGTCAGCGCACATCACATTTCTGCTGGCGCCAAAGAAAAAATTGAAAAAGCTGGTGGTTCGGTAACTATAATTGGACCAGATACACCAACTCGCAATCGTCGAGTTAAGAAGGAAAAGAACCCAGCCCAAGCTTAATCGTCTGAGCATCAGTTGTAGAAGCAGGCGGGACGCCCGCGCTCCCGGGTCGGGTTTCAGCCCGCACTCTGGTCTGGTCTCACCGTAAACGAGGAAAAAATTCGATGACGCAAGCCGCCGCCAAGAGGAAGGACCCGATCGGAGGTCCTGGCGACCTTTTGACTATGCTATCGGCTGCCGGTCTGAAAGAGCGTATATTTTTCACAGCCTGCATGATCGGTATTTATCGCATCGGGGTGCATATACCGCTTCCCGGTGTTGACCCCATGGCGATGTCGAAGCATCCTGAACTTGCACAAAACTTGCTGGGCATGATTGACTTGTTTACAGGCGGCGCGCTCGGCAAGTTGTCGATTTTCTCGATGGGGATTGGACCATACATCACCGCATCAATCATTATGCAGTTGATGGCGGTAGTGATACCACGCCTGGAAGATCTGCAGAAAAATTCTGGTGAAGCCGGGCGCCGGCAACTCTCGCAATATACGCGTTATCTCACCGTTGGTTTAGCCGGCATGCAATCGTACATGCTGGCGCGTTTGCTTACGCAAATTCATGGACCTGACGTTGTGCTTGTGAGCGGGCCTTTATTTTTGTTCTCCGCCACAGTAATTCTGGCTGCCTCAGCCATGTTTATCATGTGGCTCGGCGAAGTGATTACCGATCGTGGCATCGGCAATGGTGCCTCGCTGCTCATCTTCTTAGGTATTGCTTCGCGCTTGCCGACAATGATCTCGCAAACCACAGAAGGCGTTTCCTCCGGTCAGGTGCAGCCAATTGGCGTAGCTGTACTCGGCGGTACCTTCCTTCTGCTCATCGGGCTAGTTGTATGTTTGCAGCAGGGCGTACGCAAGATCAAAGTTCTGGGCGCGCGGCGGCAATCAGGCAAGCAAACGGCAAATAGCGTTATTGCTCCCGATGATTACATGTATTTGCCTGTTAATCCTTCGGGCGTTATGGCGATCATTTTTGCCTCATCGCTGCTGATGTTCCCCACAACAATCATGCAATTTCTGGGCGGCAAAGCCGGCGGCGACCCGATGGGTCATGCCTATAAGGCTCTGACCGGACTTCAAGGTTTCGGTCCGCTATTCAAAAGCTTTTGCGATCAACAGTGGGTAAAGCATGTATGGGAATTCATCACGAGTGAATTTTTCAAGTTTATGCAATATCAATCGGTTGAGCATTCAGTCGTTTACTTCATATTGATCATTTTCTTTGCCTTCTTCTATGCCTCTATCGTTTTGCCGACCAAAGACATGGCTGAAAACCTGAGACGCAGCGGCAGAGCGATTCAAGGAATCAAACCCGGTCGTCCGACTGCAGAGTTTCTCGAAGCGACGCTCAACAAACTCATTTTTATAGGCGCAACTGCAATCGCGATTGTGGCGATCGTGCCGATTCACGTCGAGCATGCCACCGGAGTTGTCACCATGCAAGGACTGGGCAGTACCTCACTCATCATTCTGGTGGGCGTGGCAATTGACACGCAAAGGCAAATTATTACTCACGCTTTATCAGCTCGCTATCAGGCTCGCGGCTTGTTCAAAACAAGTGGCAGCGCCTCTCAGACTTTCAAAAAGGATACTTAATATGCAAATACTCTTTCTCGGCGCACCCGGTGCGGGCAAAGGAACGCAGTGTAAGCGTGTCGCTTCCAAATTGAACTTGCCACATCTTTCCAGCGGCGACCTGCTGCGCGAAGCAGTCAAAGCCGGTAGCGCAGCCGGTGCCAGCGCCAGAGACTTCATGGATAAGGGCAAACTGGTTCCTGATGAAGTTCTCATCGACATGTTTCGCGATAAGCTCTCATCACCAGATTGTGCCAAAGGTTTCATTCTCGATGGCTTCCCGCGCAACTTAGCCCAGGCGGAAGCTCTCGACAAATTACTTGTCGAGATCAAAAAAGACCTGGACATAGTCATTGACCTTGATGTCGATTTCGCCAAATTGTCGGAACGCATCACCGGTCGTCGCCTCTGTTCCAATAAAACATGCAATAAGCCGTACCACGTCAAGTTCGCTGCGCCGAAGCAAGATAACAAATGCGACGATTGCGGCGCTGAACTATATCAACGTTCAGACGACAAAGCTGAGCTGGTTGATGCGCGCCTCAATGAATACAAGGCACAAACAGAACCGCTTATCGAATATTACGGCAAGCGCAATATATTGAGCAAGGTAGACGGTAACGGCGAAGCCGATGCGATTTTCGCCAAACTTATTGAATGTCTGAATGTAAAAGGGCTTAAAGTTCACGCATGATAGTAACTGCAGAAGACGATATCGAACTCTTTCGCAAAGCCGGAAAACTCGCAGGTCAAGTTCTGGAAGCCATCAGCAAAATGGTGGCACCGGGAGTGACGACCTGGGAAATTGACGCTTATGCAGAAAAACTCATTCGCGATGGCGGGGCAATTCCGACCTTCAAAGGTTACCGTGGCTTCCCCGCCACAGTTTGCGCTTCGGTAAACGAAGAAGTTGTGCACGGAATTCCGAGCAAACACAAGAAATTGAAAGAAGGCGATGTCATCAGCCTGGATCTCGGCGCGACCTTTGAGCGCATGGTCAATGGCAAAAAACAGAGCTTTATAGGCGACACGGCTATAACCGTTCCGGTCGGAAAAATCTCCGAGCGCATCAGCAAGCTACTTGATGATACAAAAGCTTCACTTTACGCAGGCATTCGTGCCGCCATTTCTGGTGCCACACTTGACGACATTGCCGGGCCCATCGAAGACATTGCCAAATCGAATTCTTACGGCATTGTCAGGGAGTACGGCGGACACGGGATCGGCTATAACTACCATGAAGAGCCCTTCATTTTGAACTTTCGAACGGGTAGCAAGGAACGACTTAAACCTGGTATGGTTATAGCGATCGAACCCATGTTCAATCTGGGCGGAGATCGAGTGAAGGTCAAACCTGATAAATGGACCGTTGTAACGCAAGATTACAAGCCATCAGCACATTTTGAACATTCACTTTTGATAATAGAAAACGGGCAACCCGAGATATTGACAAGGCGTCCAAGCGAAGAAATATGACCAAACAAGGCGTAATTGAGTTTGAAGGTATAATCCGCGAAAGCCTCCCCAATGCAATGTTTCGGGTCGAGCTGGATAACGGACATAAGGTGCTCGCGCACATTTCCGGAAAGATTCGCAAAAATTTCATTAAGATTCTCCCGGGCGATCGGGTGCGTGTAGAGCTCACACCATACGATTTGACACGTGGGCGCATCACTTACAGAATCAAAGATTGAGGTAGAATATACCTTCTGTTCGCGGCTGCATTGGCTGGACCTCACCAGTCAATTTTTTTTCGATGGACAGCAGCCTGGCTGCAACGTCGAGGCCTGAGAAGGCGGTCCAAAGAGGAGTCTGCAAAAGCCCATTTCCACAGCCGCAAGGCTGGGAAGAGAGCACCCGCAGATTCTTATCGTCAGTTAAACGGAGACGACTGACTTAGAGCCAAGCCGAGATAGCCCTCGAAACTAGCTGCAAGTGGTCGAGCGAAACGACAGAAGCAAGTCTATCTGTCGTGCAATCAAGAGAAAGCAACAATGAAAGTAAGAGCTTCTGTAAAGAAAATTTGCGAAAAGTGCAAGGTAATACGCCGTAAAGGGCGTGTCGCAATCATTTGCGAAAACCCCAAGCATAAGCAACGCCAGGGTTAATTGACAGCTTTCCGCTTTTTAGTGGAAGCAAGACCAATTCTGGTGCGCCGGATAACCGGCTTTTAATTTCGTTCTTTTGAGATATTGAATACCCCCCGGAAAGGGATGGAGGATGAATGGCTCGCATAGCGGGTGTTGACCTGCCAAGAAACAAGAAAGTTTTTGTCGCCCTTCGTTATTTATACGGAGTCGGACCGACAGGCGCTGCAAAGATTTGCCAAAAGCTGAACATTGCAGAGGCCAAGCGCGTGCAAGATCTCACAGAAGATGAGGTCAATCGCATTCGTGAAGAAATTGACAAAAACTGGCAGGTAGAAGGCGATTTGCGCCGAGTCGAAGGTCTCAACGTCAAGAGACTTATCGAAATCAACTGCTTTAGAGGGCAGCGCCACCGTAAGGGGCTGCCGACACGTGGTCAACGCACCAAAACCAACGCCCGCACAAGGCGTGGTCGTAAGCGCGGCACGGTCGCCGGTAAGAAGGCAGCTCCGTCCAAGGGCTAATTCAAGCGAAAGCTTGGTGCCGACGAAGCGCAGGCTTCTGTTTGGTGGCAGCTTCAAATTGACGACAACAGGATCATATATATGGGCGGTGCAAACTGCCCGCAGCAAGAAGTGTAAAAGAAGGACCATAGCAAAATGGCTAAAGCACCAAAGGCAAGAGCTAAGAAAAAAGATCGCCGCGTAGTACTTGAAGGGGTTGTACATATTCAATCTACCTTCAACAACACCATCGTCAGTGCGACTGATCCCTCCGGGGCAGTCATCGCCTGGGCATCGGCTGGTACGGTCGGCTTCAAGGGCGCCAAAAAAGGTACGCCTTTTGCGGCTCAACAAGCAGCAGAGTCAGTGGCTAAGCGTTCAATGGACCAGGGCATGCGCAAATGCGAAGTGCTGGTTAAGGGACCTGGCGCTGGTAGAGAAACGGCGATTCGAGCTCTGCAAGGTGCAGGTCTCGAAATTTTGCTTATCCGGGACTGCACACCCATTCCACATAATGGATGCCGTCCGCCCAAGCGACGTCGCGTATAGTTCATGGCGCAAGCCCGCACGAAATGAGGAGATACGGCATTGGCCAGGTATTGTGATTCAGTATGCAAATTGTGCCGCAACGAAGGCACCAAGCTCTTTTTGAAGGGCTCTCGTTGCTACAGCAGTAAGTGCGCGATTGAGCGCCGTCGCTATCCATCAGGACAGCACGGACAAGAGCGCAAAAAACAGTCCGAATACGCGGTGCAACTAAGAGAAAAGCAAAAAGTACGCCGTGGTTATGGTGTGCTCGAGCGCCAGTTCGCACGTTATTTTGATGCAGCCACGCGCCAGAAGTTAGTGCCTACAGGTCTGCGCTTGCTGCAATTGTTGGAAGTTCGTCTGGACAACATCGTGCATCGCTCAGGCTTAGTGCCCTCGCGCGCACAAGCCAGACAGCTCATCTTGCACGGTCACATTACCGTCAATGGTAAATCTGTGCGCACACCTTCTTTCCAGCTGAAAGTCGGCGAAGTAGTCTCAACAGCGGAAAAGAGCAAAGCTCTTGTTCGCAAACTCATCGCTGATAATCCGTCTGCAGGAGCTCCTCGCTGGGTAAACGCCGACTTGGAGAATCTCAAAGTTTCCGTTCAGCAGCTTCCTTCCCGTGAAGATCTCGATCAAACGATCAAAGAAGCGCTCATCGTTGAATTCTATTCGCGTTAATTAGAGAAAGCTCAAGGAGTACCGCATCGAATGTACGGAGTAAGCATCGAACCCCTCAAGATCAAGTGTCTGGAAAACAAAACAGGCACCGATGGGTCAATGTACGGCAAGTTCGTCATTGAACCGTTGGAAAGAGGTTATGGCACCACTGTCGGCAATTCGCTGAGAAGAGTGCTGCTTTCGTCGCTTGAAGGTGCTGCGGTTACCGCAGTGAGAATCGAAGGCGTCACACACGAATTCACCACCATTCCTGGTGTCGTGGAAGATGTCATCGATATCATGCTCAATTTGAAAGGTCTGGTAGTGAAGTCATTCAGCAATGACCCACAATACCTGCACCTCGATTTGCAACGCTCAGGACCAGTCACCGGCCGCGATATCATTTGCCCGGCAGATGTAACCATCATCAATCCAGACTGGCAGCTCTGCACACTCGCTGAAGAAGGACGCGTTCGCGCTGAAATCACAGTTGAGCGTGGTCGTGGTTATGTACCGGCTGACACACACAGCCACTACAAGCAAGCCATCGACGTATTGCCAATCGACGCAGTATTCATGCCGATCAGAAAAGTGAGCTATAACGTCGAGCCTACACGCGTTGGAGAATCAACCGATTACGATAAGCTCACCATCGACCTCTGGTCGAATGGATCGATCGACGCTACCGAAGCAATCAGCCAGGCAGCTCGTCAACTTATCGACCATCTTGTTCCCATAGCTGAACTTTCCGGACGTCCAGTGGTACCGGTTGCTCCGCAACCAACCCAGTCGGACGGCAAGCATCACTCAATCTCAATTGAAGAATTGGAACTCTCAGTTCGAGCATACAACTGCTTGAAGAGAGCCAATATTCACTCACTGGGCGAGCTTCTCAAGCTGACCTACGATGATTTGATGAATATCAAAAACTTCGGAAAGAAGTCGGCCGACGAAGTAATAGAACGTTTGAGACAGTTCGGTCTCGGACTCTCAGACACAGCCAAGTAGTTGAGAAAAGCGGGCGCTGCATGGCGGCGCCCTTTTGGATCTAGCATTTGTATTTGAAGGATTGCAAACATGCGTCACGCCAAACCAGGAAATCGTTTAAGCCGCCCTTATGACCAGCGCAGAGCTCTTCTACGCGCTCTTGCCACCGAGCTTTTGCGTCACGATGAAATCGTGACGACAGTTGCCAAAGCTAAAGCTGTTCGCAGCGAAGCTGAAAGAATGATCACGTTGGCAAAGCATGGTCTTTTGACAGATAAAGAAAACACATACAAGAATATTAAGAGCGAAGACGCCAATGTGGCTAGTGAAGCCGCTAAGCTCATCGCCAAGCATGTTCATTGCCGCCGTCAGATGCAGGCTTACATTTACGACAAAGCAGTCGTAAGCCGCACCTTCGACGAAATCGCCCCGCGCTACCTAAAGCGCGAAGGCGGCTATACACGCATCGTCAAAACACACTTCCGTCGCGGCGATGCTGCTCCGATGGCTGTTATTCAGCTTGTCGAATCGAGCAAGTAATTGCATTAAATGCGAAACCATGGGCGATGCTATGCAGCATCGCCTTTTCGTTTTGGAATAAACGACAAATCCGGACAAGACCGAGTTAGAGGCGCTTGTATTCACATCAAGAGATCCTTCGGCAACGGTCCGAAATAACTCCACCAGGGAACTTGGAGAGCTCTTAGTATCGCATCCGGAACTTGCCAAAGAAATTCCATTTGAGCACTTTGTGGAAATGCTCAATTCACGGATATGGACTGACCGCAACAAAGCTGCTTTCATTCTTATGGGGCTGACCAAGAGCCGCGATGCCAAAGTAGTACTGAAAGCTTTGTAAGTGGACAACCTAACACATACGCGAATCGCCATCGGCGTCGAATATGCGGGCACTGAGTTTAGTGGCTCGCAACTTCAAGTCGGCGCACGCACCGTGCAGCAAGAGCTGGAAGCAGCTCTCAATGTTTTTTTTCGCACCGGGGAGAGTCGAGCGATCAAAGTTCATTTCAGCGGTCGCACAGACTCGGGCGTCCATGCCCAAGGACAAGTCGCGCATTTTGATCTCAGCGATGATTTCCTAAAGCGCTGCTCACATTCGGGAAACGCCGGAATTTCGCTTGGAGTGCCCTGGCCCGGAGCAGCTATCGGCGAGCCGCCGTCAGGCACAATTCAAGCGGCGTCTCTCACTTCTGCACTCAGCTCAAGCGCATTGCAAAGTATGTGTTGGGCACTGAACGGCATTTTGCCAAAAGATGTCAGCATAGTTCAGGCACAAATCGTTCAGCACGACTTCCATGCCCGATACAGCGCTCGGCGCAGAACGTATGTTTATCGAATTCTTAACAGACCACAAAGGTCTGCACTTCGGCAAGCGACGCATCACTTTTTGAATTCGCCTCTGCAGCTGGAATCGATGAAAGCCGCAGCCAAATTGATTCTTGGGCGACACGACTTCAGCTCCTTTAAGTCTTCTAATCGACAAAAAATCAATCCGGTATGCCTGGTAGACCGTTCGGAAATCTTGAATAAAGGTGAAGGTGAGCTCGAATTCTGGATATCCGCAGACCACTTCGTTTACAATATGGTACGCATTATTGTTGGGACGCTTATCGAAGTGGGGCTCAACAAGCGCGCTCCGTCAGCCTTGTCTGAGGCACTGGCGGGCAAAGACAGGCATCTCGCCGGACCCACCGCGCCGCCCTGGGGGCTCTGTCTCTATTCAGTAGATTATCCGGCTGAATTTAATTTGTTTCTAAAAGACTCGCAAGTTGGGTCTTGTGAGTAGTCAGGAGAAGAGAGTCGTGAAAACCTTTGTGCCCAATGTAGAAGACATCCAGCGTAACTGGTACGTGGTTGATGCCGAAGGCCAGACATTAGGCAGGCTGGCGGTCAAAATTGCCAACGTATTGCGCGGCAAGCATAAACCAATATTCACACCGCACATGGATTGCGGTGACTTCGTAGTTGTTATCAACGCTGAAAAAATTCAGCTCTCTGGCAACAAAGAAGAAGCTAAGCTTTACAGACATCACTCGGGTTTCCCGGGTGGTTTCAAAATCGAAACTGCACGTGCATTAAGAGCGCGTCGTCCGGAAGCTATCATTGAGAAAGCCGTCAAAGGCATGCTGCCACACAGCAGACTTGGGGCCCGTCAATTCACCAAATTGAAAGTTTATGCCGGAGCTGAGCATCCACATATCGCTCAAAACCCCAAGAAATTTGAAGAAGTTCAAAAGTAAAAGTCCGCAAAAGCATCAGAAAAAGATAGAGGAAAGACATCGCGATGACTAGCGTAATTCAGTATTACGGAACAGGCAGAAGAAAAACCGCCACTGCGCGTGTACGTTTGGTTCCTGGCACAGGCAAAGTAACCATCAACAACCGCACAATTGAAGATTACATTGGCAACCGCCCAGGTTTGGCTCGCGAAATCGCTTTGCCTTTCGAAATTACGGATGCCGCAGGACGTTTCGACGTTCTCGTCAACGTTTGTGGCGGCGGTATCTCCGGACAAGTCGGCGCGATTCGTCACGGTATCGCCCGCGCTCTAGCAGAGGCCGCACCGCAAAATCGTCCTGTATTGAGAACGATCAATTTGCTCACACGCGACCCACGCGCGAAAGAACGCAAAAAATATGGACGCAAGCGTGCTCGTAAGCGCTTCCAATTCAGCAAGCGTTAAAATTATGGGGTCCAGCCAAATGGCTGGACCTTTTCTTTTGATGGGCACAATTGGGCGAAGATTTGAGGGATAGAAACGATTCGTCCAATGCGAAGCTCTCCCCAATCTGCATGCCAGCCACCACAGTTGGTGGCAACCGCTCCAAGGACCTCCGCCACAATAATGTGCTAGAAGAGAAAAGAGTAGATCTAAGCCTTGCGATTCCGCCGGCTGATGCGTTTTCCCTGAACTTCTTGCAACATTTGAGTCAGTTACGCAGACTTCAATTGATTGGTTACGATGTTCCGGGTCCAACACAGCCAGACTCTCGGGCTGGACGTATTAAGACGGTTCCAGAGTTTGTGAAAACATTTGACGCAATTGCTGAGCTTCCGAGTTTAGAAGTCTTGTCTTTAGGCTTGCTAAGACTACGAGACTTGGGCGTCTTAGGGAGAATACCGAGGCTCCGGTCTGTTTCGATTGGGAATTGTCCAATAGCAGATATCTCTGGAATAGGTATGGCCAAAGGCTTAGTGCATCTTCATTTGTATAATTTACGAAATGCCCACCTGCTATTCTTACGCAATGCGCGCCGCCTTCAGTACCTGTCGCTGAGTCATCTAAGTAAAATAGATGCTATGCCGCCATTCGAAGATCTAACGGAATTGCGAAGAGTCGTGCTCACTTCATTAAACCGCCTAAGAAACTTATCTTCGATAGCACAAGCACCACATCTGGAGGATCTGGTGCTGGATGAAGAGAAATCTCTTAAGCCGAGTGATCTTGAGTGTTTTGTCGGGCACCCCACTCTGAAGCATGTTTGGACAAATATGGGGAGCATCCGGAAAGACCAGACCGTTGGAGAATTACTTGGACTTCCACGGCTCGGAGCTCGGTCACCATTCCAATTCGTTGACGAGAATTCACACAATGGATGTGATTGAAGCGGCACGGCAGTTCTTAGTTATCTGAAGCATACAAAGACTTATATACGGTGAGTTGATCAAGAAGCGTGCTGCGGAAGAGCGCGTGCTTCCTGAAGACCTTATAATTCCGGTTCCCTAGAGGCCGGCACCACAGACGGTGCTTTAACGGTGACAACTCCTGTGTAAAGAATGACCTGCAAATGAGCAGCGACAACGAAAAGGAAATTGCGGTCTCAGTTGTATTTGCTAAAGAGATGGCGAGAATTCTGCAGAAATGCGAGGGGCTTGAACCCAGGCAATGCAGGAATTCTTTGACAGTACGAATAAATCATCGAAAGCTTAGGCTTTCCGCAGCTAGAACCAACAAGAACGACATAAGTTTCCCATCCAATTGAACTCTTGGCATAATTTGCTCGTCTATCTAGATATACGCAGCTGAACGAACGCAAATCGTTCAATTCAGCGCGCCGAGCTGCCAAGCGGAAGCGTGCTATAATTTTACCCAAGTTGCGCGAAAAGCCCTGTTCTTTAGAGCGGGGATGAATAGCGCCGCGGGCGGTGCCCGCGAATGTTCGAAAAAAGTGCTTGCA
>Ga0182030_10011327_pt1 | contig 18004 bp, 15 predicted proteins | sample 812S3MmetaG_FD_121299 | JGI IMG/M metagenome (GOLD analysis project Ga0182030, IMG submission 121299) | Permafrost microbial communities from Stordalen Mire, Sweden - 812S3M metaG (Illumina Assembly) | ecosystem: Environmental > Terrestrial > Soil > Wetlands > Permafrost | place: Sweden...
ATGGAAGCTCTGGCCTGTTAGGGCCGAAGTGCGTCTGGAGGCCGGCAAAACGGCCTCCAGACACAAAATGAAACGAGGGCACCACTGCGGAACGGGCCGAAAACGGCCAAAAATCCGCTACCAGTACGATATCCGCTAGAAATCAAGGGTTTTTCCGCAGCCTGTTTAGCTCATGTTTATTTTGAGCCATTTACGGTACGACTGAAGTCGTGCCCTGTTACAAAACCTTGCCCGTTCATCCCTTGGGCTGTGGAGCCTGAGCTAACTTGATATTCATCTTTCCGGAATGGTGTAGACCTGGATTTCATTGGTATCCCACCTATTTCCGCAAAAAAACGCGGAAATGGACGGGGCACGGTAGCTTCACGCTGAAGGCGCAGTGCTGAATATCAATGGATGCAGGGGAATCTGACTCATCTGCTAGTCACAGAAAACAAGCAGAAACCTCAGCCAAAGTCACGATGTTCCCGCCACAGTTCTGCCCAGCTCATGCGGGGCGGCCCGCAGAGGAAGATGTCGGGGTGGTCGATGCTTTCCTCGTTGCGGATGCCTTCGCTGTTGCCGTTGTGTGCGACCAACCGACAACCGGAGAAGAGCGAGTCGGCTTCAGTGCGGCTCAGGCCAAGGACGATGAGCGTAGTCGGTGCCGGCGTTGGATAACCGCGATACCACTCGGAGTTGGTGGTGCCAATGGGCTGGGGCAATCCGCGCGCTGAGCCCAGAATCTCGCCTGCACCGTACTCACCGTAATTCGCGGTTGTAATACCCAGATGCGCGCGCTGGTCGGCGGGCAGGGAATCGCGAATCTGGGCGACGGTGTTGACCAGATTGTTCCAGCCGATCTCTTCGCGGAGGTCGCCGTTGTGTTCGAGTGCGAAGGCGCGCAGCGGTCCGTTCGATGCAAGGGGCAGCACAACGGCGCAGGCGTAAGCCCCTACCAGTGCCAGAGCGGCATACCATGCGGTCTGAAGACTGCGGCGGGGGCGTGTGGGCAGCACGTGCAGCCAGCGCTCGAAGACCACCGCGCCCATAGCCAGCAGCATGGGGTACGCAGCGGCGGTGTAGTAGCCGCGTCCGTGGCTGATGGCGAAGACAGCGAGTGGGACAACGTACATCCAGACCATCATGCGGTAGCGGCGGTCAATGAAGTAGCCGATCAGTCCGGAGATCCACAACGGCGCGGCGGCAAGATTCGCGCAGATCAGAAATTGATCGCTAAAGAAGCCTTCAGCACGGCCCTCGCCCACGTCGCGTGCGTGGATGTGCTGGAGAAAGGTGTAGCTGATGAAGTCATGGTGCACCAGCCAGAGCAGGTTAGGCAGAAACATCAACACAGCCAGAGCCGAGCCTGCCCAGAACCACCCCGAGCGCAGCCAGCGCCGAGCTGGCGTAAAGACGACGCCCACCAGAATTCCGGCGATGTAGAAGACGATGGCGTACTTGGTGAGCAGACCCAGGCCAAGTACAGCGCCCACGGCCAGCCACCAGCGCGGATTCTCTGTGCGCAGCGCGCGAAGGATGAAGTAAGCCGCCAGCCCCCACCACAGATAGTCGAAGGTTGTGTACTGAAACTCGGTGCCTTCGAACAGCGGCAGGGGCGAGAGCGCCACGGCCAGTGCGGCCATCAGCTGTGCCTTGCGTCCGCCGCCCAATTCGCCGGCCATCATGCCTGTGACGCCAACGGCCGCGGCCTGCGCCAGAACCGAGAACAGCCGCAAGCCCACCAGCGACAGGCCAAACAGCGCTAGCGATACATGCTCCACAAAAGCTGTGAGAGGCGGATAGGCAACAAAGCCCCAGTCCAAATGGCGTGCGTCGCTCAAGAACTGGAGTTCGTCTCGATGGAAGCCGTAGCGGCCGTTGGTTAGGATGTGAACCAGGGCAAGAACGGCGGCAATGAACCAGGGCAAAAGAGCGCTGCTGCGGTCGGCAGCCTGGCGCTCAGGCAGATAGTTGGAGGCAACTGAGTTCAACGGCAAACCCCTGGGCCGCTCCGTGCATGCGGATGCGGCCTCTCAGGTAGTTACGCATTTCAGGCGATTGTAGTTCCCGCCGCGGCGCGTTCAAGCGGACCGGGGACCAGCACGGACGACATTCCAGCAGCGGTTGCGGATTGAATGCCCAGATCAGTGTCCTCGAAGACCAGACAGTGTTCGGGAGCCACACCCAGCTTTTCAGCAGCGAGCAGAAACGGGTCGGGGGCTGGCTTGCTGCGCTTGTAATCCTCAGCGCCGACGATGACCGGAAACTTGTCGAGCAGACCGACGATGGTCAGCGAGCTCACCACAGATTTGCGCCGTCCGCCCGAGACCACGGCGAAGGGGATCTTTCCGTACTGCGCCTCTATGTGCTCCACCACTTCAGGGATAACTTTCAGCGTGTTCAGTTGATCGAAGTAGAGGCCTTCCTTGTACTCGCCCAGCTTCTCGACGGGCATATCGAGGCCGTTCATCTGGTTGAGCGTTGAGATGATTTCGTGGACCGGTTTGCCGCCCCAGGCGTAGAACAGCTTCTCGTCGAATTCGCAGCCCCACTCGCCGAGCGCCTGCTTCCAGGCTTTGTAGTGCAGGGGCATCGAATCGACGATGGTGCCGTCGCAGTCAAACAGAAAAGCGCGAAAATCGCCCGCGGGCAATGGAAGCTTCATGCGAAAGATGTACTCCTTGAAAAGATGAGGGATCGGTAGCAGTGTTCACGCGTCGCAGCGTCTATTTCTCGGTGGATGCCTCGGCCGGTGCAGACGTACAGCAGCCTTCTCCGGGCAGGGTGGGCTGCATCTGCAGCGCGTTGTTGAAGCGGTTGAAGTAGTTGAACAAGCCAATGGCGCAGAGCAACTCGACGATCTCGCCCTCGGAGTAAAAGCTGCTCAGCTCAGAGAACTGCTCGTCGGTGACCGCGTGCGCGTCGCGGGTAACGGTCTCGGCCAGACGTAGCGCGACCTTTTCTGCCGGGGTAAAGTCCTCGCGCGTGGACCAGTCGGCAAGATGCGCCAACTGGTCGTCCGTCCAGCCCAGGTTGCGAGCCAGAATGGTGTGGCTGGCAAGGCAATAGGGCGTGTCGTTTACCTGGCTGGTGCGGACGATGATCAGCTCCTTAAGCCGCGTGGAGACCGTGCCGGTGTTGAGCACGGCGCCAAAGTGAGCCTGCATGGTGGCAAAAATCTCCGGCCGGTGGGCCATCACCCGGAACATATTGGGTACATTGCCCCGGAGCGCGAAGACCTTGTCGAACAGTGCTGCGAGATCGGGAGTTACCTGGGTGCGATCAAGCCGTGAGATGCGCGACATCATCATTTCTCCTGCTTCCAGCCTATCGTACCGACGCCTGAGATGGGTTCGAGGTCCATGACGTGAAATGCAGCCGCCCCGGCCCAAAAACACCGAGAAAATAGATGATTTTGACGGAAGGCGCCCTCTCTGGTAATTTGGTAATGGACATTCAGACGCCAGTCACTCCTCAGTAGCTCAATGGCAGAGCATTCGGCTGTTAACCGAAGGGTTGTAGGTTCGAGTCCTACCTGAGGAGCCAAAAATCAAATAGAATCAGCAAGATGCGAGGCGGCCCAAAAGGCTGCCATTTTTATTTTGCGCGTATGGCTGTTTTGATGGCTGTTCGGCAAAAAATATTTCTGATCTTGCAGCGAATGACTCTGCCCAAGTCCCTACTGAAATCTAAACCGCATTAAGCTTGACGCTCTGCGGGCCCGGGACGTTTAGATCGGAGCTGTCTTCAAAATCGGGACCGGCTTCATGCCTGCGAATAGGAAAAATATCTGACTGTACCAGGCTAATCTGCGGAGCTGGCCGCTTGTGAAGTACAAACATTTCCCCACCGGGGCGAAGGACTTGCCGCGCCACCCGGTGTTCTTGGGCTTCCGAATCGAAGAGGCTCAATGAGCTGGCACCATAAGAGGAAAGACACTCGGCCCCATTGCTGAATAATCGAATGCAGAGTGGTATTATCCGAACAAACGATACATCCGATGGGTGATTCATGCTGAACATTGGCGATTTTAAGCGCGACAGAGCGATATTTGAAGTTCGTTATCCCAAGAACTTGCTCTTCTGGGATCGAGTCGGTCAGGTCTGGGATAAGGTAGCTGAGATTTTTCCCGATGAAATTCCCACGCTTGTTGATCCAAATAGGACACAGTTTGAGGCAGGTAGTTTCTTGCTGTATGTGGACAACGATCAGCTTAGGAGTACTGCAAAAGATGATGTGACTAATCGTGTCTTTACTAAATCCACCTCAGATTTTATGAGGGCAGTTATAAACGTTCTTGGAATCAGCGTGTATCAGCGCATCGGTTTTAGGCAGATCTGGACTAAAGAATACAAGACTATTGAGGAAACAGTTGACGCGTACGAGAGTGTGAAAATTAGCAAATCTTGTTCAGATATTTTCAGCGTCAACAAAAGGGCTAGTGCTTACAATACGTTAGTACAGTGGGAAGGGAAAACTCTAGGCGCATCACTAAGTGTGCGTACTGAGCGCAGAAAGCAAGAAGTTCAGGTCCCATGGGAAGTTAGATCGCTGGTTAAAGTAGAGTCTCTCGAAAAGTTCTACCTCGTGATAGATGTTGACTACTTTACAACAGTCACGCTAAACAATGAACAGTTTAATGCTGGTGAGTGGATTAGGAGTGCGCACAAGCAAGTATCTGAGAAAGTTGATAGTGAGGTGTTGTAATGGGAACAGGCGTCTTGAGCTTTCATGCTTCGACGAAATCCCTTACTGGGAACTTAGGTTCTGAAAGTGCCTCGTCTCAATCTGGCTATGTTGGCGTGACGCCTGTTGAAGGAACGAAGCACTCTGAAGAGCCCCTTTCGACGTTGCTCGACGATGTGCGTAGTGTATATGGGCAGCCAAGCCACAGGCTGACAAAATTGATTGATCTGGCCCTGCAAGCAAGTGAATCTTGCCAAGAAGCGATTGGCTTTATTGAGCAGAGTCAAATAATGAACTCGGACATTGAAATGCAACGCGCACAATCGTTCGTATACGAAATGCTGCCATACCGAAATCTAGAGGAAGGGACCGCATTGGTTGTGGCATCGCTAGCTATGGCCTTTATCAATATGGCTGGTACGCCATTCGATAAGAAGCAAATTTTATGTGTTGACCGCATATTGAAAGGAGTATATTCGTCTCCTTTTATGTCTGTTGATAAAGCCGTCGATTTTACTATAGACATGGAAGACTGTGGGTTTGTCATGGATTCTTCAGGGCTAAATATCATTTTTGAGGATGCTCTTGAATCGGGGTTTGCCAGCGGTGAGTAAAGCATTTCTTGATACAACAGTACTGACAGACATTCTGCTGAAAAGCGGAGAGCTTGGACTATGGTCCAGAGAGGCCATAAAAGAATATGACGAAATATTGCTTCCTGTATATGCAATGAAAGAGTTTTCTAGTGGCCCACTGAGCTATTGGATATGGCTGTACAACAAGTTTGCACTAACGAAGTCATTAAGCAAAACGATTCTCGCAATTTCCTCAATGGTTCCGATGAAGCCGCGGACAGCACAAACTGCACTTGAGGCATTGAGCTTGTGCAATAATTCAATACCAATATCAGGGATGACCGAAGAGGAGAATGCTGAGTTCTATAGACAAGTGCTACTCGGTAAAATCATGCGGGCATGGAAAAAACGCCGTAATGTAGTGCCCGGTACAAATGTAGTTGATGACCTTCCTTGCTTTACTGAGGGCGACCCTCTTCTTAAGCAAGAAGATAAGACCTTGAATAATGCAGCATGTAAATGCCATCTCCGGAGAGGTAAAGATTGCTGTGCTGCTGCGATAATCAAAAAACATCCCGATGACATAGCTGCACTGATAAAGGCTATTGAGGGCAAATCGCGTCGAGAGGATGTTAGTCGTAGGGCCGTATTACATAAGATGCTGAACACTCCCAAGTTGTCGCTTAACGCACGGGAGTGCAGGAATATAGGCGATGCATATTTTGCAATTCAAGCTCCTCGCGATTCCGTGATTCTAACTACTAATGGAAAAGATCACAAAGAACTTGCTGACGCTTTAGGGAAGCAAGTTCTTTGTCCCCAAGATACCCCGTGACAGGCGATGGCTGCCCATGATGTATTTGGGTGCGAGTGCCATATTTTGTTAGACTCCTATAGAAAGGTACGAAGGATCTTGCAGTACACAATAGGGCTGGAGTGCTCTGCGCTCTAATCGCGTTCCGTTTGTTTGCGCAGGCTTGATTCCTACGGCTTTTATCGTCATCCGCTGCCTTGCATGTTATTGAAATACATTTCGTTGTGCTTTCGAGTTCTACTTGAGGAACCAATAAACAGGATTCGTTGCCAATCGCATCTGGCCACGGATGTCTTATGAATTCTCTGAAGGCTGCTCTTGCTGGCTTTCCTGCCAGACTCCCCATACCGCCGTTTCAATCCGGTCAACTTCCTGATCGGTGATCTCGGCAAACGAAGTTCGTTTGCCTTTGGAAAGTTTTCCCTTGTTTTGCAGGATCAACCTAACCAACAGCGCCGCCCGGCGATTCGGCATGTCCACAATGTTGAGAGTCGCACGCAGCGCGGCGTCGAAGACCGCGAGGAAGCTGATCTCGTCGCGCAGGTCGCGGTGGATGGTCTCCTCGATGCACCGGTACAGGTATTCCGCCTGAGCCGTGGCGTCAAAGTAGCGATAGAGTTGAGCCGTGTCATTCTTCACGGTCATTCCATGTTCCAGGTCGAGATCGTACTGTATGAACGTCATGATCGAACCAGAGAAGCCCTCCAGAACCTGATCGTAGGCCAGCCGGTCGCGCAGCATGGCCGCTGAGACAGGAAACAGGATTCCCTGTGGCGTGAAGCCGAGCTTCGACAAAATGTGATGGACAAGGAAGCGGTGAATGCGACCGTTACCGTCATCGAATGGATGCAGGAAAACGAACCCGAACGCGGCGACGGCGGCAGCAACCACAGGGTCAACGCCTTCTGGCAGTTTCAGGCGGCTGACCATCTCCATCCATGAATCCATCAGGCCGGGTACATCCTCAGGTTTCGGGCAAACGAAATGCACGTCCTCGCTGTAATCCGGCAGGGTTTGGGATACGAAGTTCTGCGCTGTGCGCCAGTTCTTTTGCGCATAACGAGGATCGACGATGGAATTTTGCAGTTGAATGAAGGCGTCCTTGCTTGTGGCATCAAAGCCTGAGGTCTTCATGAGCGCCGCTACAAACCGTTCCGTGCGATCCTTGCTCGGTTCTTCTCCTTCGATGGCGAAGGAAGATTTGGTCTCCTTGGTAAACAGATAATGGACGGCGCGTGCGAGGATGGCAGGATCGCAGCTTTTGACTATGGCGTTTGCCTCCTCGACCAGCCCCTTGTCCATAAAGCTTGTCAGCGCGTCCGTGCGGCGGACCAGTGGCGAGTATTTGCCCGTGCCGAGAAGATTGTCATTGATGCGCTGGCGGCGAACGAGGAGGCGCGGCCCGGTGAGGTGGATTTTGGGATCGAGAAGATCGATGTAGCCGGAGGGGATCACGTCGGGCACATCGAGTTGCTTTTCCATCAAGAGCTCATACAGGTACCAGGCGCGGCGCGTGAAGATGCCGGTGGGTTCGGAGCGAATCCACTCTTCCAATTGGTGAGTATCAATGCTCTGGAAGATTGCCAGGTACACGTCCAGTGCGACAGGCTCATAGCGCAGGGCAAAGCGAAGGTCACCGAATGGCTCTTTGGGCGCGTAGTTTCTCGGATACTGCTCCAGAATTCTGCCGTCTGCCGCGACGGTTTTTCTGGCTCCGGCGACGATCTCGGAACGTGTCGCAGGGAGAGGCACCTGGAGCTGAAGCTCTTCGATCAACCGGCACAAGCCAACCGACCGTGGGAAGAATCGTGCGGAATTCTCATCGCCCATGTCAAAACCTCATTGAACCGCCATGGTTATCGATAAACATCATCGAATCGGATGTGTCGATTAAAACATAAAAACCTCATTGAGGTAATTTTTTCATCATCCAAGGCGTAATTTATCGCATATTTATCATCGTTTGTGGAGCGACCAGGGGCAGTCTGAGGCGAGGATAGGGGTACGGCACGTCTGGAATAGGCATTTCGGTCACACGTATGTTGTTGGTGTAAATAAGGAATCCCCTCTACGCGAATCGCAGTCTCTGGATGGGATCTATCACTTCAGAACTCCTGGTCCTCAACATCTTCAGGGCGATGCTCAGCACAGCAGGTTTTGATCCATCCTCCACGATTCGGCTTGCCGGGCTTGCCACACTCCTCGCAAGTTTTGAGTGACTCTGCTTCGGCCTCGCGAATTACATGGGAAATTGCCTCGTCTGAAAGGTTCGAGTAAAAGCGCAATCCGCCAAACTTCTCTTTGACCTGTAGAACCTTAAACTCAAGGCCGCTCTCTCGTTCAAACTGCGCAACGAGCGGTTCCAAGCGCTCACAAAGACGCCAGATAATATCGAACCAGCCATCGCTATGTTCAAAACCAAATGGCATCAACGTGCTTTGAATGGAGCCATGCACATCAAACCAGCCAGGCCAACGTTCAACAATCCGTTGTTCCAATTCGTGTTTCATCGCGCCGGTTCCCCGTCCGAAGAATCTTGACACATCGTCCTAGCGAGAGTGTATCCGTGTTGCTCGTGATCTCGCAAAACGCAGCAGCCGAGCCTACGTCTGGATCAGAACCGAATAAGGCGGAATAAGGCGGCGGAATAAGGCGAAATACGGCGGGATACAGATAACGGGACTGTGTTTCTGGAGAGAAATCTGCAAACAACTCACCCGGCTTAGCTGAGAACGGCGTCGCCAACTTATCGATAGTAGCGCCTCATAGATTCTGTACTGCCAACAATTCCGCGCATCTGAACACCCCGAGAAATCGATCTATGCGTGGCAGGAATACCCGCATTCCCAAAAAGCATTGGACGCGGACCCAAAACAGACCTAACTTTGCGCCATAGCTGACGCCCAAGTCAGCGGAGGTGCAAAGTGAATCGATTCCGCCGTCTCCTCCGATTCGACACCGCTCGCAATCGGCAGTCTGCACCGTCCGCCATCCAGCGGACGGTACGCTCCTTCCGTACAACCTGCTTGTCGGCCACCTTCGCCCGTGACAAGAACTTCGAACGCGAGGCAGTCATCGACGAACGCGCCCTGATCCGCGATGGACTGCGGCGCGGCATGGGCGAAGTCACTCATGCCGAGGTCCGCAGTAACCTCAACGCGCGTCTGTCCTCTGGCGAATTCCGTGTTGTTGAGAATGGCAAGAATACTCCGGCACGCCAATTCACGACCGCCAAGACTGTTGCCGCTGAACAGGAGATCGTGCGCCGCGTCGCCGAAGGACAGAACCAGATCGAGCCTGTTCTGTCACGCCAGCAAGCCATAGCAGTTGCCGATCAGCAGGCACATCTGAACCGGGCACAACGAACCGTCGTCGAAGACGTATTGAACCTGCCCGACCGCATCCAAGGGATTCAGGGATACGCGGGCGTGGGCAAGACAACTACGCTTTCGGTGATTCGCGGCGCAGCGGAAGCGGAAGGCTACACCGTGCGTGGTTTTGCCCCAACCTCCCGTGCTGCCCGCCAGCTCAATGAAGCCGGAGTTGAGTCCGAGACGCTGCAAAAGTTTCTTGCCCGTTCTGTGGATGGAAATGCGGTGGGGCGGCGGAACTTCTACTTCGTCGATGAATCAAGCCTTGCGAGCACCAACCAGATGCGGGACTTTCTTGCCCGCCTCGGTTCACAGGACCGGGTTCTGCTGATTGGCGACGTGCGTCAGCATCAGGGCGTCGAAGCTGGTCGCCCCTTCGAGCAGTTGCAAGAGGCTGGAATGCGCACCGCCAAGCTCGACGAGATTGTTCGGCAGAAAGACCCGGCATTGAAAACTGCCGTCGAACAGCTGGCCAAAGGTGAAGTCTCTGCCGCGCTCGATTCGCTCCGCCAGCAGGGCCGTGTCCGGGAGATTCCCGATGCTCCAGAACGCATCCGCGCTATCGCTCAGGCTTATGCCGCCTCACCGGAAAATACCCTGATCGTCTCGCCCGATAACGCTTCACGTCGCGCGTTGAACGTTGCCGTGCGCGAGGAATTGAAGGCAAAAGGCACACTTGCACCGGACGATCAGCCCTTCCGCGTACTTGTTCCGCGCCAGGACATGACCGGCGCGGAACGCACCTGGGCCAGCCGCTACGAAACCGGAGACACGGTTCGCTACTCGCGTGGTAGCAAGGCCGTCGGCATAGAGGCCGGGAGTTACGGCACGGTCGTTGGCATGAATTCCGCCGACAATCTTCTCACCGTCAAAATGGCCACCGGAGAGCTTGCCACTTACGATCCGCGCCGTCTTTCCGGCGTCAGCGTCTACAGAGAAATCGGCAGGGAGTTTTCCGTAGGCGACCGCATCCAGTTCACAGCACCCGACAAGGCATTGAATGTCGCCAACCGTGATCTGGCCGTGATCAACGCCATTGCGCCTGATGGCAGTGGCAATGCTCGCATCAAGGCCCGCCTCGATTCCGGTCGCACGGTCGAATTCGATCCGGCAGAGCATCGCCACTTCGACCACGGATACGCCGTGACCAGCCACAGTTCCCAAGGACTTACTGCCGAGCGCGTCCTCGTCAACGCCGACACCGGCGTTCATCCGGACCTCGTGAATTCGCGTTTCGGCTACGTCTCTGTTTCCCGTGCCAGCCACGATGCAACGGTCTTCACCGACAACTTTGCCAAACTCGCCCCGCAACTCAGCGCCGACATTTCCAAGACCTCAGCGCTCAAGATCGCCCCAACGGCATCTGTCGGCCAAGGGATTGGTCTGGGCATCAGCCGCTGAAGAATGTCCGATAGAATGGAGGCGTCAGCCGCGCCGAACTTGACAAGTACTCACACCGCGCCACACCTGCGGAGATTCAGGAGAACGAGTACAACCTCAACATCCCTCGCTATGTGGATACCTTCGAGCCGGAAGAGGAGATCGACGTGGCCGCTCTGCAGAAGGAGATCAACCGCCTCGAAGGCGAACTCGTCCAGGTGCGGGGCCGCATGGCCGGATACCTCAAGGAGTTGGGCGTCCATGTCAAACGGTGAGCAGATCAATAGCTGGGCAACTTGTAAGCATTTCTTACAAGTTGGCTCTGGTGAGCATAGAAACATCGTGGAGTTGAAAAAGATTGCGGAGTCGAGCAAATCACTCAAAGAGAGGTCCCAACAGTGAAAACAGCAATGACATGGAAGCCGGGAACTCTTAGTGATGTGATCTCTTCGGTGCGAGGCGGATTCAGTGTTCAGTGTGAAGATCGTCCTGCGGAAGATACAGAGATTGGCGTATTGAAAACAGGGGCTGTGATTCAAGGGAAATTCGACCCGCAGCAAAATAAATATGTTCCACAAGAGGAACATGGCCGTCTGCGAACTTCTGTATCGAAAAACACCATCATCATTTGCCGCAAGAATTCTGAAGAATCAATTGGTGCAAGTGCGCTTGTGGGCAGGGACTATAGCAACTTGTATCTTTCCGATTTATTGTGGGAGCTAACGCCATCCGCAAAGACAAACAGTCAATGGCTCGCGCAGTTGCTGCAAAGTGATTCTGTCCGAACTAAAGTGCGTCTGTGGTCTACTGGAACCCAGAGCACGATGAAGAATATCTCTCAGGATAGGCTTCTGGCGATTCCCGTAAGTATTCCGACACAAGACGAACAGCATAAGATATCTGATCTACTTTTGACTTGGGATGAAGCAATTGGAAAATCCGGATTAGTGCTTGAGAAGCGTAATGCTGAATATTCGGCAGTTTCAAGAGGCTTCTTCACTCCTTGCCATCCAACTTTTAACCCTCGTGGTAATGGGTGGACGCAATTTACGTTAGGAAAGCTCTTCAAAGAGCGTGCAGTGGGCGGCACTGAATCCGATGCGCTACTCAGCATCACGATGGCAGATGGCGTAATCAGTCAGGAAGACGTAGGACGCCGCGACAGTTCCTGCGAAGACAAGTCGAAGTACAAGCTGATTCTTCCCGGCGATATTGGTTATAACACCATGCGCATGTGGCAAGGGGTGTGCGGGCTATCTGCGCTGCGCGGAATCATCAGCCCTGCGTACACAGTTGTGACGCCTATCGAGAATAGAATTCATGCGCGATATGCATTCCATCTCTTTAAGTCAAGAAGGATGATTCATGACTTCGAGCGCTACTCGCAGGGGCTGACGAGTGATACGTGGAACCTGAAATACCCAGCGTTCTCCGAGATCAAGGTTTTTCTTCCGAGCCCCAAGGTTCAGGCTGCCCAAGCAAACTACCTTGATGCGTTAAAGGAAGAAATTGCAGTTCTGAAACGCCAGGCGGAGGCTCTGTCGCGCCAAAAGCGCGGCCTGATGCAAAAACTCTTGACTGGCAAATGGCGCGTAAAAGCACACGGAGGTGCATTATGATGGTCCTTGGTTTTCGTGCAGATCCTTCCAAATCACGCTATGCCCTTGTTCGCAATGACGGGGGGGCATTCAGCCTGATCAATGCCGATGGTGAGACTCGTCTATCATATCCTGCAAGCGTTGCTACAGCGGCGCAGAAGGTAGGCTGGATGTACCGTGAGATCGAGCGTATCTTTCGAGACAATCCAGAAATCTCGAAGGTCGTCATCAAGACCAACGAATACACGCAATCAGACTGTGGGGCCAAGCGAGAGAGCGCCTATGCTGAAGCGATGCTGTTGCTTTACTGCACGCAGCACCAGGTCCCGGTGGAAGTAAAGATCTATACATCGCTTGGAACCAAAAGCAAGTTGGTAAAAGAGCACGCTGAAGCTCGCGTTGGACATTCCTCTAAATACTGGGACGCGAAAATGGCTGATGCCGTAATTGCTGCCTGGAGTGGGGCGCGATCCCTATGAGCCCCATCCCCATGTCCACTCTTCTACCCGGAATGCAGGTGTACAAGTACGAACTCAAACGCCGAATTGGCTCTGGGAATTTTGGCGAAGTATGGCTAGCGCGAGACAACGCGGTTGGCCATGAATACGCAATAAAGATATTACTCCCAGGCATGCCTGTCCCCGAACGCCTTCGGGAAGCATATATCGGTCATAGCCTAGCGCACGGTAATCTGGTGCATGTGCATCAGGCCGACGTTGTAAATATTGGTGGTAACGAACTCGTCATTATTGCAATGGACTACCAGCCAGAGGGCTCAATTACGAAGCTTGCCAATTCTTCGAGTTTTATTCCTCTGCCAGATGTGATCCGTATAGGAATTGACATCCTCCGTGGACTGGAGTACCTGCATGGCCAGAATATATTTCACAATGACGTGAAGCCGGAAAATGTGCTTCTTGGTGAAGACCGCAGGGGCATGTTGGGTGATTATGGCATCGTTGGTATTTCGACTGATGGCTCACCCGTTCCACCACAGAGCACCTACAGGATTCACTGCGCTCCGGAGGTTCTCAATCATATTGGTATCGATGCAAAAACGGATATATTCCAGACTGGCATGACCCTATTTAGGATGCTAGTAGGTCTTGGAACACTACGCGATAAGTTCAACAAGCTGGGTGAAACCAATTATTACCAGGCAATCTGCAACTCCAAACTTGTCACGGTGAATGACTTTCCGCACTATATTCCTAATAGGTTGAGACGAATCATCCTGAAATCGCTCAGTTCAAATCCTGCTGATCGCTACGTGTCAGCACTTGAAATGCGCCGTGACTTGGAAAAGCTGAACTTCCCCGGGTACTGGACTGTAGCGCCATCCGGGGCGTTCATAGGCTACTGCAATAATTACGAATACCGCTTTGAGCAGCGGAAATCGGTGGGCGGAAAAAGCGAAGTTATAGCATTCAAAAAGAACAAGGCTACGCAGCGCGAAACACGTATTGCCAAGCATTGTTCCTCAGGCCTAAACGACGCGCAAGCAGCAAAACAGATCGAACGCTTTGTAAAGGCGGTCGTGGAGGGAAAATGATCTTTGACGCCGCCGAGAAGTTTCAATCCCAGATTCCTGCGATGCAGATGCTGGTTGCCTTGGGCTACGAGCCGCTGAGTCAGGCGGAGGCACTGCGTCTGCGCGGAGGGCGGCTGCGCTCTGTGGTGCTAGACGATGTGCTGGCCGATCAGTTGTTGAAGATCAATCGCTACACCTATAAGGGTCGGGAGTACGGCTTCGATCTTGAAGATGCCCACGAAGCCATACGCCGTCTGAAGCCGACGCCAGACCGCATCAAGGGCTTGATTGCCACCAATCAGGAGATCTACGATTCTCTGATTCTTGGAACGACAATTACCAAGACCATCGACGGCGACAGCAAGAGCTTTTCGTTTCGCTATATCGACTGGGAGAATCCGCAGAACAATCAGTTTCATGTTGCAGCCGAGGTCTCCATTGAGCGCACCGGTACCACGCAGACCAAACGTTGTGACATTGTCGGCTTTGTAAATGGCATCCCCTTTTTGGTGATCGAGAACAAGCGCCCGACTGAGACGCTGAAGAAGGCGACCAGCCAACTGATCGGCTACCAGAGCGACGACAATATTCCACACCTCTTCCACTTTGCCCAGGTACTCGTGACGATGAACCGGCAAGATGCCCGTTACGCCACGGTGGGCACGCCAGCGAAGTTCTGGCAGGGCTGGCGCGACGCTGAGGACAAGGACGAAGCCGTCTCCGCCTGCGCAAATCGCGTCCTGACCGCCGAGGAAATGAGCAGCGTCTTCAGTGGAGACTTTGCCGCTGCCCGTCCGTTCTTCGAAGCGATGGTGGCTGAGGGCGAGCGTAGCGCGACGGTGCAGGATCGGACTCTCTACGCGCTCTGCCGTCCGGAACGATTGCTCGATCTGGTGCGCCGCTTCACCGTTTTCGACGGCGGCGTGCGCAAGATCGCACGCCATCAGCAGTACTTCGGCATTCTCCGCGCCATGGAGCGCATTCAGCAATACGACATGGATGGCCGCCGCAAAGGCGGCGTGATCTGGCATACCCAAGGTTCTGGTAAATCGCTGACCATGGTCATGCTCGGCAAGGCGTTGGCGCTGAATCGCGCGATTGCAAGTCCGCGCATCGTGATCGTGACCGACCGCGACGATCTGGATAAGCAGATCAAGGACACTTTCAAAGCCTGCGAACTGGAGCCGGTGCGAGCAACCAGCGGATCGCATCTGTTGCAGTTGATCCAGAACAAGACGCCGCTGATTACCACCATCGTGAACAAGTTCGATACGGCGCTGCGCTCCTCGCAGCACTCGGATATGGACACCAACATCTTCGTGCTGGTGGATGAGAGCCATCGCACCCAGGCAGGCAAACACGGCGGCCACAGCCAATTCGCCATGAAGATGCGTCGCCTGCTGCCCATGGCCTGCTACCTAGGATTTACAGGCACTCCGCTGCTGAAGGGTGAGAGAAAGACTCTGGTCAGCTTTGGCGGCTTGATTCACTCGTACAAGATTGATGAGGCGGTGGCAGATGAAGCTGTGGTTCCGTTGCTCTACGAAGGACGCATGGTAGAGCAGCAGATCAGCGCCGATGCCATCGATAAGTGGTTCGAGAAGATCAGCAAGGGCCTGACGGATCAGCAGAAGGCAGATCTGAAGCGAAAGTTTTCCCGCATTAGCGCGCTGTCAAAGACGACGCAGGCGATTCGCGCTAAGGCCTTCGATATTTCGGAACACTACCGCATGTACTGGCAGGGTACGCCCTTTAAGGCACAACTGGTCGCACCGTCGAAGGCAGCGGCTGTGCGCTTCAAAGAAGTGCTGGACGAGATTGGCCATGTGACAAGCGAGATCATTATCTCGCCACCCGATGACAACGAGGGCAATGAAGAGGTAGACAAGGAATCGAAGGATCTGGTCCGCAAGTTCTGGGAACAGACGATGAAGCGCTACAAGAGCGAGGACGAATACAACCGGCAGGTCATTGAGGCCTTCAAGGGCTCGGGCGACCCCGAGATTCTGATTGTCGTCTCGAAGCTGTTGACGGGATTCGACGCTCCGCGCAATACGGTTCTCTATGTGTGCAAGCCGCTGCGGGAACATAATCTGCTGCAGGCGATTGCCCGCGTGAATCGCCTTTACGAAGAAAATGGCGAAGAGAAGCAGTTCGGATTCATTCTGGATTACGAAGGATTGCTTGGCGAACTGGATAGCGCACTGACAGAGTACAGCGCCTTTCAGGAGTATGACGGCGACGACATCGACGGAACCGTGCATGATGTGCGTGGCGAGATTCGCAAGCTGCGCGGACTGCACGATCAACTGCTTGACCTATTCAAGTCCATCAAGAACAAGAAAGACATGGAGCAATACGAGCAGTTCCTTGCCGACGAGCCAACGCGCCAGGACTTCTATGCGCGTCTGCGCGCCTTCAGCCGCTGCCTGCATATCGCGCTTTCTTCTGACAAGCTATTGGATGTATATACCGATGCCGATGTAGATCGCATGAAACGGGATTGGAAGCAGTTTTCCGAACTGAAGCGCTCTGTGCAGATTCGCTATCAGGAGACGGTGGACCTGAAGGAGTTCGAGCCCAAGATCCAGAAACTTCTGGACGATCACGTTGTTGCCATGCCCGCGGAAATTGTCGTCGAGTTGGTGAACATCAACGATCCGAATGCGCTTGAGGCTGTAGTGAAAGAAGCTGGTGTCTCACCCGCATCCAAGGCAGACAGAATCGCCAGTGCCACACGCAAGGTGATCCACGAGAAGATGGAAGCAGACCCCAGCTTTTACAAACGATTCTCTGAACTACTCAACGACACAATTCGTGATTACCGAGAAAAGAGAATTTCGGAAAAAGATTATCTGAAGCGGGTCATCGATCTTGCCGCAAAGATTTCGCACAAGGATCGCGGCCATGATGTTCCTGAACCTATCCGGGGCAATGAAGATGGTCAGGCTTTCTACGGTATTCTCGATGGCGTTCTTGTTGATTCCGACGGAAAGCCGGTTGATAAGGATGAGATCGCGCAGATTGCGTTGACCATCGTCGAGATCATCAAAGAGCACCACATCGTGGATGTCTGGCGGAACGATGTAGCCCAGAACAACATGCGCAATGCCGTGGATGATTATTTCTTCGATGTTCTGCGCGACCAGAAGCAGATAAGTTTGCCCGTTGAGAAGATGGATGACATAGACGAGCAAATCATGAATCTGGCGCGTGCGAGGTTTCCCGGATGAAGTCGGATCATTACAGCATCGAGTATGGCAAGCTCTCTATCAGCTACAGCATAGTTCGCAGAATGCGAAAGACGCTGGAGATTGCTGTCGAACCGGATACAACTGTGTCAGTTGCTTCGCCAATGACGGCAAGCCCGGAAAGCATTGCAGCCAAAGTGCGGAAACGCGCTGCCTGGATTCTGGCGCAACAGCGATATTTTGAGCAATTCAAGCCGCGCACACCAGAGAGGCACTATCTCTCGGGAGAAACCCATCTCTATTTAGGACGGCAATACAGACTGAAGGTGGTACGAGCGGAAGAATCATCCGTGAAGCTGCTGCGTGGATATATCGTGATTCAGAGCTGTAAACCGGAGAGCAATGAAGAAACCCAGTACTTGCTGGAAAACTGGTATAAAACCAAGGCACGTTCAAAGTTCCTTGAAAGAATAGATGCTTGCGCACAACGTTTTTCCCGTCCTACAACAGTTATGCCAAGCGGCTTGATTATTCGAGCAATGCAAAAGCGCTGGGGTTCAATGTCGCAAGGGCATAGGCTTATGCTGAATCGACGACTCATTCAGGCTCCGGTAGATACGATTGACTACGTGATCACACACGAACTGTGTCACATTATTGAGCCGAGCCATAACCCGCGCTATTTCAGAACACTTGAAAGAGCAATGCGTGACTGGGAGAAGCGGAAAGAAAGGCTTGAGCGATTTCTAGCCTGACATGTAGAAGTTGTATTGCATCAGTAGTGTCCGGCTAAAATCGGGTCGCCCTCTGTAGAAGTCACATATTACAAGGGATAGGGTATAACTCTCATTTTTCGATTTGAACTGGATGGCGGCG
>Ga0182030_10011328_pt1 | contig 18004 bp, 10 predicted proteins | sample 812S3MmetaG_FD_121299 | JGI IMG/M metagenome (GOLD analysis project Ga0182030, IMG submission 121299) | Permafrost microbial communities from Stordalen Mire, Sweden - 812S3M metaG (Illumina Assembly) | ecosystem: Environmental > Terrestrial > Soil > Wetlands > Permafrost | place: Sweden...
CCCGCCCTCCTGCCAGCGATGTGAGACCTGCGGCGGGCGGACTGAAGTCCGGGGTCCCCTCTGGGGAAGGCTGAAGCCTGGCCCCACCCCCCGGCTCAGCCTAATTCCATGAGATCAGGAGTCCAGAGACTCATCTCGACCCTCTTCGCGAGCGGCATCCGCCGTCCCGGAGCGCCGAGAAGAGTCTCGGCGCCGCAGACAAGAGTGTCTGCGCCACGACGCTTGCTGCGAAGTTATTCCTGCGCGCTTCGTCCATTCCCGGCGGCCCTTCGTCGGGAATCCGCGCCTTTTCGTCGCCCCACCCCACGCCGCTGCCCGCGCGGCCCACTACCATAAGAGCTGAATGAGAGTTCTGCGCAAAATCGCGGACGTGATCGTCAGCAACATCGCCGTGGCCGTGATCCCCCCGGTCCTGATGATGGTTTTTCGCGAGCACTCCACCCTCCGGGAAACGGTGGACCATTTCAGGTACAGCCTGGTCTTCACTTTCTGTATCGGGATGCCGGCATGGCTGGTGATGGAGCGGCTGGGACCGCGGCTGTGGTGCCGGTCGCGCTTTCTGCGGATCCCTTTGCTGGTTGCCATACTAGCCGGCTGGGCGGTGGTGGGGTCGCTGGCGGCAAACCTGATCTTCGTAGCCGTCGGCTGGCAGAACTGGGCGCACTTCTGGCCGGAATTCGGATATGGGCTGCGCATCGCGGTCTGTTTGACGGTGGTGCTGGGCCTCACCACCACGGCTTTTGAAGTTCTTCGGGGGCGCCTGGAGGCCGCCAAGGAAGAGCTGCGCACCCGCCAACTGGAGGACGAGCGCGCGCGTCAACTGGTGACCCAGGCGCGGCTCTCGTCGCTCGAATCGCGCATCCATCCCCACTTCCTCTTCAATACTCTCAATTCCATCAGCGCCCTGATTCGCGAAGATCCGCGCAAGGCGGAACGGACCGTGGAGCGGCTGGCGGCGCTGTTGCGCTATTCGCTGGACAACAATGCCCGCGGCCTGGTGCCCTTGCGCCAGGAATTGCACGTGGTGGAGGACTACCTGGAAATCGAGAAAACGCGTTTCGGCGACCGTTTGCGGTTCACGTTGGATGTGCCGCCGGACATGGCGGACCTGGACGTTCCGCCGCTGGCGCTGCAGACGCTGGTGGAAAACAGCATCAAACACGCCGTGGCGCCCAACCGCTATGGAGGCGAGATCGGAGTGGCCGCGCGCCTGGTGTCGGGCTGCCTGGTGCTGGAAGTGAGCGATAACGGACCCGGGTTCGAGCGGAGTTCCCTGCAGCAGGGTCACGGACTGGAGAACCTCCAGGAGCGCCTGACCGCCCTGTTCGACGGCGAGGGCCGCCTGGAGATGGCGCGCCGCGGCGGCCGCATGGTGGTGGGAGTATCGGTGCCGCAAAAGAAGGTGCTGGCATGATGCGCGCCTTTCTAGTGGACGACGAGCCGCTGGCGGTGCGCCGGCTCAAACGCATGCTGGATGAGACCGGGCGGGTGGAAGTGGCCGGAAGCAGCAGCGACCCCGTGGATGCCCTGGCGGCACTGTCGGAAACCGCCGTGGACGTGCTCTTTCTGGATATTCAGATGCCCGGAATGACGGGCTTCGAGATGCTCGGCATGATGGACCGGCAGCCGCTGGTGGTCTTTACCACGGCTTACGACCAGTACGCTTTGCAGGCCTTCGAAGTAAACTCCATCGACTACCTGCTCAAGCCCATTGAAGAACGGCACCTGTCACGCGCCCTCGACAAGATCGAGAGGCTACGCGCGTCGGCGGTTGCGGCGCCGGACTGGAAGGCCATGCTGGCGCAACTGGCCGGAGCCCTGCGTCAGCCCGGGGCCGGCCTGGCGGCGGAATATCCGGAACGCATCGCCTCGCGGTTGGGCGAGCGGATTCATGTCCTGGAGCTGGCCAAAGTGACGCACTTTTTTGCGCAGGAGAAGCTGACCTATGCCGCCACCGAGGGCAAGAGCCACGTGGTGGACCACACGGTATCCGATCTGGAGCAGAAGCTCGATCCGCGCCACTTCTTCCGCATTCATCGTTCCACCTTGTTGAACCTGGCGTGGGTCAAGGAACTCGACGCCTGGTTCGGGGGACGCGCGCTGGTGCGGCTGAAGGATGCCCGTTCGACGGAGTTGCCAGTGGCTCGCGAACGGGTGCAGGAGCTGAAAAAGCGGCTGGGGGCCTAGCTGGTTTCTGTCGCGAAACTGCCATGCGGAGGAGCAGCACCGCTCCCTGGCGGTCGCGGCTCGGTAACAAGTCCCGTGGAATCATCGCAGTGTTTTCCGAGCCGCGCGTGCCAGCAAGCGGTCCTTGCAAAAAACCGAATTCGCCACGGATGAACACAGATAAGAAAAGACATTGTTTTATCCGTGTTTATCCGTGTTCATCGGTGGCCATTAATTTTTTTTCCCGGACTTCGCCGGCTCTCGAAAACTGCGCTCCGCCGTATCGTTCGGGTCGGTGGAGACCGGGCCGTCGCGCCACAGCCAGCGCATCATTTCGGGCAGGATCGCGCCGCCGAATTTCTGGCCGTGGAGATTCATCCCCCATGAGTAGTTCACGTCGTAACCTTTCTCGGTCAGCGCCTTCATCAGCCGGACGTTCTGGAAAAACCAGTCGCGCGTCTCGTCGTATTCGCCGCCGCGGCCGATTCCCCGATTGTCGTTGCGGCCATCGCACAGGAACACGCGGAGGGGCTTCTTGTCCGCCGCCAGAACGCGTTCCGGATACACATTGCCGCCGCGCAGATTGACGAAACTGCCGACATTGCTCAGCACCTTGCGAAAGTCGTTGGGCCGTTCCCATGCCACCATGAACGCGGCAATGGCGCCGGAACTGGAGCCGCCGATGCCGTGCTGTTCGGGGTCTTTGGAGATGTTGTAGTCCTTATACAGGGCGGGCATGAGCTCGTCGACTACGATGCGCGCGTATTTATCGTCGGGCGTATTGTATTCGGCGGGGCGATTGGTGGTCCGGTCGCCCCACTCCTGCAGCGTCGGCTCGGGCTGATCGGGCCTGCGGCCGGGATTGATGAATACGCCGATCATCACCGGAATCTCGCGGCGGTAAATCAGATTGTCCATCACGTGCTGGGCATGAATATCGCCATCTTCGGCCTTGAATGCCTGTCCGTCCTGGAAGATCATCAGGCTGGCCGGAACCGCCGGATCGTACTGCGCCGGAACGTACACCCAGTAAGTGTGTTGGGTGCCCGGATAGACGTTCGACGCCAGGGTAAACGGACCGCGGATCTCGCCCTGCGGAACGCCCGGCTGGGGCATCGAATCGGGGCCTAATCGATATTGCGAATTCGGATCGGGGCCCTTGGGCGCCGGGGCGGCGGGGCCTTTTTGCGGGGGCGCCGGCTGCGCCGGGCTCTGCGCGATGGCCATAATGGCGGTTGCGGCGAAGGCCGCGGCGAGGGCAATCGGGATCAGTGGTTTCATGCTTGGCTCCTGGGTTCCAGTCCGAAATCTTATCACGCCGGAGGCGACCGCTTTGGGCGCACGTGCGAAACGGAACAATTCAAAAATCGCCTGCGCGTTTTTTCGGACGGGTGCGTCCTATTAATAGCATGCGACGTCACCAGCAGGAGTGCACCCGTAGTGCGTTCAACCGTGTCGCGATTGCCGCCGGATTGCTCTTAGGTAGCGCGTTTTGCGCCGTGTCCCAGACCGCCAGGCCGATGGTTGTGCTGAAGACCCGGTACGAAGTCCGGATGGGCGAAGCCACCGAGATCCCGGCAGCGGCGGACACGCTCGATTTCATGGTCCACGCCAAGACGCGGCGCGTGACCGCCGGCGGCCAGGACGTGGCCGGCCTGGTGGTGGCGCCGAATGCGGCACAGGATCGAATCCTGCTGGCGCCCTCTTCCCGGGCGACACCGGGCGAGTATGCCGTCACGCTATCGGCCACCAGCGCTTCGGGCGAAGAGATGCATGCCAACGTGGATGTGGTAGTCGAACCGCGCACCACCGTGCCAAACGGCAGCACGCAGCCCCCGGTGGTGCTGTTGAATGGCTGGGAAGAGGGTTTCACCGGCACTTGCCCGATCGCGACGTCTTCGGCGACGACATTCGGCAACATGGCGCAATATCTGGTGTCCGCCGGAGTGCCGGTGGTCTATCTGTTCGACAACTGCGTGGAAGGTGCCAACCAACCGATTGAAACGCTGGGCGTCGACCTGGGCAATTTCCTGAACGGCATCAAATATGACGATGGAACGCAAGTGCCTCAGATCGACCTGGTGGCCCACAGCATGGGCGGCCTGATCGCGCGCGCCTACCTTTCGGGGCTGCAGACCAACGGGACGTACTTGCCACCGTACTATACGCTGGTACGCAAGCTGGTGTTGATTGCCACTCCCAATTTCGGTTCGTTCGCGGCGGGCAACTATGCCGCGGGATTGCAGGCGGGCACCGAGGACGCCGAACTCGTACCCGGGAGCGCATTTCTTTGGAACCTGGCCACCTGGAACCAGCGCGGCGACGATCTGGCGGGCGTGGACGCCATCGCCATTGTCGGCAATGCCGGCGCCTATGCCACGCTCTCGTCCAGCGTTTCCACCTCCAATGCCAGTGACGGGCTGGTATCCACCACCAGCGCCTCGCTCGGCTTCGTATCCCAGAAGCCCGCCCTCACCCGCGTGTTGCAGTATTGCCATGTCGACACGGGAGCCTTCACGAATACTGCCCTGCTGGGCACGTTCAATTGCAGTGCTCCGGGCATCGCCAATATCACCAGCACCACGCACCCCACCTATCTGATCGTCCAATCGTTCCTGGACGGCACCACCGACTGGCAGTCCATCGGGACGTCGGCCAGCGCGGACCCGGTCCTGTCCGGCTATGGAGGAACGTTCTTCGCGGTGCAGGCTTCCACCGGCAGCTACCTGAACGACATCATGGGGGTCACGTGGGGAACCGTACCGTTCATCGACGGCGGCGATACCGAGACCATTTGGTACGTCGATATGGCGACGGGGAGCGGCGCTTACACCGCTACCAGTACGTCGATGGGCGCCATCAACTGCGGAACCCTGGCCGCGTCGGTGGGCTATTTCGCGGCGACCCGTTGTAAGTTCGGTGCGGCCATCATTAACGTCACGCCCCTGTCCACCGCTGTGACGGGGGAAGCGGTGGCTTCCGGTACGGCGATCACGATCAACGGCGAATCGCTCGGTACGCAGTGCGGCAATTGCAAGGTGACGGCCACTCCGGCGGGATCCACCACGCCTCAGACGCTGACGGTTACTTCGTGGTCGAATACGGCGATCGTGGTGCAGTTGCCGGCGACGTTGACCGGGTACCAGACTCTTGTGGTGGACGCCGTCGCGGGGATCGACGCGATTGGCGTCAGGGCGGTTCCCCAGTCTACGATGTCCGTCACTCCCGCCACCTTGTCGCCGTTTACGTACACGGCGGGCGGCGGCGTCCCGGCGACGCAGTCCCTGGCGATTGCCAATGCCGGGACCGGGACTCTCGCCTGGACGGCGACGGTGAATTCGGCGAGTGCCGTGTGGTTGAGCGTGTCTCCGGCCTCGGGCACGGCTCCGTCGAACGTCACGGTGACGGTATCGCCGGCACTGCTGGCGGTGGGCACCTACAATGGCGCCATTCAAATCGCGTCGACGGCGGCGTCCAACAGTCCCGTCACGGTGGCCGTCACCCTGGTAGTGACTGCCGCACCGGCAGTTCTGTCGGTGACGCCGCAATCGCTCCCATACCAGTTCACGATTGGCAGCGCGGTCCCGGTGTCGCAGAGCCTTTCGATTAGCAATACGGGCGGGGGAACATTTACGTGGGTGGCTTCCAGCGATTCGTCTTGGGCCACCCTGTCTGCCGCGTCCGGCTCGCTGCCGGGAGCGCCGGCCGTCTCGGTGATCCCGTATAACATGGCGCCGGGGACTTATACCGCCAACGTGACAGTTGCCGCGGCCGATAACAGCGTCACTCCGATGACGGTCACCGTGACGCTGACTGTTCAAGGTACACTTCCGCCAGCGCCCGCGATCACCGCGGTAGCCAATGCGGCGAGCTACCAGACTAATTTCGCGTCGGCCACGTGGGTCGCCATATTCGGCACTAATCTTTCGGCGACTATCTATAGCTGGCAGGCCAGCGACATTGTCAACGGAGCGCTGCCGGCGTCGCTTCAGGGCGTATCGGTCACCATAGACGGAATACCGGCGTACATCTCCTATATCGGTCCCGGGCAAATCAACGTGCTGGCGCCGGATGACACCGTCACGGGATCGGTGACGGTCCAGGTGACTACAGCGGGGCAGCTTAGTAACTCGTTTACGGCGCAGAAAGTACAGTTCGCGCCGGCATTCTTTACTCTCGACAGCACGCATGCGGCCGCGGTTCACCTGGACGGCAGCCTGGTGGGAACCACTACGCCGGCCAACCCAGGGGAGATCATCTCGTTGTATGGCACGGGATTCGGTCCGACGACTCCGGCGGCGCCCACGGGGCAGAAGGTGACCACGGCGTTACCGCTGGCCAACACCGTGCAGATGACCATTGGGGGTGTGGCAGTGACGCCGTCGTTCGCCGGGCTATCGGCATCGGGCCTGTATCAGTTCAATGTGACGGTGCCGGCGAGTCTGCCCAATGGAGACGCTGCAGTAGTGGCGACGATTGGCGGAGTTTCCTCGCAGACGGGACTCGCGATCACGGTCGGGCAGTAGGGGCGGGCGCTCTGTGCTATTTGCCGGGGTCGCCCGTCTTGTTGCTGAGGCGGCGGCTTAAACAGCCATGGCAGGTGCAGATGGGGCACAAAAAAGCAGCCGAGCGGATTTTCATCCGGCGGACCGCCGAGGCAGCCCTCTCAACCGCAGCTTCATCCTAGCACGAAACCAAATGACCGAATGTTGCTTTGAGTGCTCCAGACGCTCTGAGACAATGTGGTCTCGGGCTCCGTGGGCCGACAAAGCGCCGTACGACTTATGCCATGCCGCTCAGAAATAGGTAGCGATTTCGGTGGTCATGGGGCTGCCTCTTATGACTGATAATAGATTTTATCAGACATAAGCAAGCGGCCAGAGAATTTTACTGGCCTGAGCAGCTCAGGCCAAGCGCGGCGCTAATCTCGATCTGCACGTCTGCCACATTCAGCACGCCATCACCATTCAAATCGCTTACAGACTGGGCCGCTCCAAGCGCCTGATTTACGACGAGCTGCACATCTGCCACGGTGGCGCTGCCGGTGTATTCGAGGTCGCAGCGGCTGAACGTGGTAATGATACTCCCGGAGTAGATCACCGCGGCGAACGTGATGGCGACATTCGATGGGTTTGCGAACTGCACGTTGACCGTGACCGACTGGCCGGCACCGAGGCTGAGGACGCCGGGGACGCTGATGTACGGCGTCCCAGAAAGGTTGCCTGACGCGTTCACCAAAGTCACGCTAGCTGGCAGTCCGGTGAACAGGATTTGCAATGGGCCACTGATCGGGCCTCCGCTATTATTGGTGACGGTCACGGTCCCATCGAACGTGAGGTTCACTGGGCTGTAGGTAGGGCCGGAGGCCGTCGTGACAACCTGACTCGGTGACACGGCTGACGGCAACTGGATGCCATTGATGTTTGTGACCGTTATGCCGCCGGTTCCGCTGCCGGGATCAGGCGGATACGAACTGGCTGTCAGCACTTTAAGAACCCCTCCCGACGAGGCTCCGTTGAAGTCCGACTTCCACGTCCACTGGAAGAGAGCGGCGCTTGGCCTACCAGGAGAACTGCACAAAGACGGCGGAGAGTTGGCCCCACAGATACCTACCAACTGCGTGGTGAGGCCTATGAAAGGAGAGTTCCCCGTGCACTGGCTCATTCCGAACACCTTGCCACCCGGAAAACAGGGATCAAGGGGGCTGTCGTAGAAGTTAAGTACAGTGCCCCCAGGAGGGTCAAATATGTTGCCTCCCGTGATTTCCAAGCCGCATGAACCGTCTTTGTTGTAACCAGCACACCCAAGCTCAACTTGTGCCGGGTTATAAACAAACGGGTAAGCACCAATGAAAGCGATGTTTGGGTCAGCGTAGAGGTATCCGCCCTGCGGAGGATCGTTGATCGGCGCGTGGGGCGGAATCATTATAGACGTGCCGTCCGCCTCAACAAGAGGACTCGCGCCTGTCTGCGTAATCTGCTGTACCCAGTCGAACCCCGTAAAGCCACAAGCACCAGCTTGGGCGGTCAACCCGGAAGGGGCTGATCCGGGAGTGAAGGACGCTTGCATCGGCGGTTGGAGCAACGACCACGTCAAGGTTACGTTCGCCTGCACAAACAGGGTAAGTGGCTGCGTTCCCGAATTGCCAGCAGAGTCGGTGACCTGAACCGTGAAGCTATAAGAGCACACGGGGGCCGCCGGGGTCCCCGTCGAACTCAGGACACCCGCAGAACTGAGCGTAAAGCCTGCGGGTAGCGGCGCCCCCGATTGAACACACGACGACCCGGATTGGACACACCAAGTGTAGCCCCTACCGCTGCCCGTGGCGGTGAGGGTCGTGCTGGGGTAAGGCTGGCCGCTGGTGGCGTTCGGAAGGCTGGTCGTCGTAATCTCAAGGCTTGGCGTCAAAAGGTAAGTGCTGTAATCGCTTCCGATGGCGGAGATTTGGCCATGGTCGTTGATTCCAAAAGCACTAACCAAGTAAACCCCGGTAGGAAGGGTCACGAGACCGTTGAGGTCTCTCATGGTCCGACCGCTGTAAAGGAACGCGTGATCACCATACCATGGCCCGCTGCAAGCCCCGACAACTTGCCCGCCGTTGTTGATGCCGTATGCGACGCTCGAGGAGCTTGGATCGCCGGTGCACGTACCCAGATCAATCATGGCCCCGCCGCTGTACAGAAACGCGTGGGCACTACTCTGAAGATTCGAGTACCCTACAACTTGCCCTTGGTTGTTAATGCTATAAGCAACACTGTATGAATAGGACGTAGTGCTATAGAGCGAACCCAAGTCGAACATGGCCCCGCCCGTGTATAGAAAGGCGTGGTTAAGGGTAGTTCCATTACCGGACTGTCCCACGACCTGCCCCCCGTCGTTGATGCCATAGGCGGCGACCTTTGGCCCATCGTAAGGTGCCGGAAGCGTGCCTAACGTAATCATCGTCCCGCCACCGTACAAGAACGCTTGGGTCACGTACTGAGTCCGACAACCGGAACACCCAACGACTTGCCCCGTATTGTTGATGCCATAGGCGATGCTGTCGGAATAGCTTGGTGGGTCGCTGCCCAAGTCGATCATGTTCCCGGCGCTGTACAGAAATGCGCGTAGATTCGGGTAACCATTCCCTGGGTTGCAATACCCTGCAACCTGCCCATTGTTGTTGATGCTATTGGCGGCGCACCAGACAGTGCCGGGGAGCTGGCCCAAACTGATCGTGTTCCCGCCGCTATACAACAGGGATCCGCCACCAACCTCGCCGCCCATGTTGGGGCCAGCGACCCAACCAGCGGCGCTGAGTAGCCTGTTATTTACGGGGTCCAGGCCCACGTTGGTCGCTGTGTAGGTCTGAGCCCAGTCGCTCGCTGCAACGCTCATCAGCAGCCCCGCCAACAGCCCGATGGTGCGGAGAATTCGGCTTCGACAAGGCCGATGGGTCACAATTCCAAACGGGGGCGGAACAATTGACCTGGGGGTGGTTGACGTCGTCATCTGCTAACCTCCTCTTTCTCATGGCAGCGTTTTGAGTTGCCCGCGCGGTTTCTGGCACAGGGAATCTACGGTCTGAAACTATTAAGTATCCGCTAGAGGCGGCTTGGATGGCAACGGCCACAGTGCCTAAAACAGATATCGGGGACCTAAACAGTTAATAGGGGCGTGCCCCCGGGCGTGCCCCCCTCCAGCATGAGGTGATCCCAACACCCGTTTGATGTGACCCGGAGCAGCGGTTAGAGAGCACCGGCAGTCCTCTGCCGCCAGCAGGGAAGACCGCTCTCCATTTCCGATAATCCGGCGTTATGGCAAATTTGCCGAATCGCCGCTCCCTTCCTGCCGAAGCGGCAAAAACACCTCTGCGCCTGGCGCAAGCCGTAGTGCCCGGCCGAGGTTTCGCGAGAGACCGCGCTCAACCCCGCCGACGCCCCTCATCCGCACTCACCCGCCCCGTCAGCATCTTCCGCACCGCGGCGAAAATCCGCTCTACCGCGGGACGGCGATAGGCCCACCGTTCGTCAGCCTCGGGCGGATTTACCACCATCGTCGCATTCGCCTCAAATAGCAGAAGATCTCCGCCGGCGCTCAGGCCGAAATCGATGCCCGCATAATCCAAACCGAGCGTGGCTTGAATCTGCGCCAGCGCCCCGGTGGCGCGCGGACCGAGCACGCCCGGCATATTCTCCAGGAACTCGGCGTCTTCGGCGCGATGGTCCGCCCGTTCGGCCATCTCGGCGGTGAAATAGTGGATCTTCCACTGGCTGGAAATGGCCACGTGCAGCGGGTAAATCTGCCCGTCAATCATCATCGCCCGATACTTGCGCACTTTTCCGTCGGCGCCGCGGGCGTCCAGAAATTCGATGACCGTGATCTCCCGCCCGGGCAGTTGCTCGACCGCACCAGCCAGCGCGCCGGCGCTTTCCACGCGCAGAAAGTGGCGGCCGGTGTGGAAGCCGGGAGTGCGCACCAGCAGCGGGAAGCGGAAGCCGTGGCGGGCCACTGCGGCAGGACCATCCGGAGAGGTGAGAATGTCGCGCGGCAGGGTGACGGTCAGCGGCATCACCACTCCCGGCAGGCGCCCCAACCGGGCGTGATCGGCCCGTCCCGTGGCCAGCACCGCCGATGGCAGATTGATCACCGGAGCCATGGTGAGCGCCACCACGGATTGCGCGGCCCCGAGCGCCGCCGCGGCCAGGTCGGCATCGCCAATGGCATTGAACACTACCTGGTGTGGCGGCAGCGGCACTTGGGGGTCGTAAAACTCGGGCACCACCACGTGCGTTTGGAAGACCCGGTCGTCCAACAGGTGACGCGTGGGAATGTTGCCGCCCACCGAGGAAACCAGCAGCAGCAGCGATACCGGCGGCCCTTCGCCGCGATACGGCAGGGTAACCACCGGGCGATCCTGAAATCCCAGGCGACGGTGCCGGGCAGCGCCGTCCGCGTCGCCCATTTCCGCCAGCACATACGCCAAGCCCTGGTGCGCCTCCGAATGGCCGGGATCGGCGCGGAGAGCCGTCTCGAAATGCTCCCGCGCGGCCGGAAATTCGCCGACTTCGTAGAGGATATTACCCAGATTCACGTGGCCCATGGGGTCGCCGGGATGGCGCGCCACGGCCTCCGCGTAGGCGGTGCGCGCCGCGCTGCGATATCCCGTGCCGTAGAGCAGGGTGCCCAGATTGTTCAGGGCCAGGCGGTGCGCGGGATCGCGCGTTAAGACGTCGATATAGGCGTTGCGGGCTTCCAACGCGCGGCCCATTTCCGCCAGCAGGCCGGCGCGCTCGAATCGCAGGCCGACGCTGGCGGGATCCTCGGCGATGCGGCCGTCCAGATCGTCGAGCGCCGCTTCCCGGGCACGCTGCGGCGGCCAGTCGCCATCGGCCGGCGGCCGCGGTGCGCGGCTGGAGGCGGCGCTGGCTTCCATGGCGCGTCCCAGGGCCACGCTTTTCTCCACCAGCAGGTCAATCTCCCGGTGGCTGGTTCGATGATTCACGATGGCCGCACGGATGGCCAGCCGCCCGTCCAAAATAGTGGTGGAAGGCGCCACCGCGCCCGATTCCTGCAGTTCGATGACGATCCGTGGATTGATGCGCTGGGCGTCCTCCGAGCGATAGCGGTAGCAGACCACGTTGAGTTCCACCGGCGCCAGCAGTTCCAGTTCCGGAGTGGCGGCGATCAGGGTTTCCAGGCGGCGGGCCAGCGCGCAGGTGCGCGAAATCGCCGCGCCCAGCGCCGCCGTGCCGTATACCTTCAGGGTGAACCAGGTCTTCAGCGCACGGAAACCGCGTGAGAGGTCGGGGCCGTAATCGCAGGGCCAGGGTGCGCCCGCCGCCAGTCCGCGCAGTTCCTTTCGCAAATACGGGGCCGAAGTGGCAAACGTATTGCGGTGCAGCACGCCATCGCGCACCAGAATGAACCCGGCGTCATAGGGCACTTGCCCCCACTTGTGAAAATCGAACGCCAGGGAATCGGCGCGTTCGATCCCCGCCAGGCGGGGCGCCAGATCGGGCGCCAGCATGGCCAGCGCCCCGTACGCGCCGTCCACGTGGAACCACAGCCGTTCGCCGCGGCAGAGGCCGGCCAGGGCGTCGAGATCGTCGATGGCCCCGGTGTCCACCGTGCCGGCCGTTCCCACTACCAGGAACGGTGTGCGGCCGGTGCGGCGGTCCTCTTCGATGGCTTCCCGGAGCGCGTCGAGCGAGATGCGATGGCGCCGGTCCACGGGGATGGAGCGGAGGGCATCGCTGCCGATGCCGGCGATGTCCAGGGCCTTCGCGATGCAACTGTGGGCCGCTACCGAAGCGTACGCGGCGAGCCTCTTGGGACTCCCGGCGACGCCCCCACAGCGCACCTCGAAGCCCAGTTCGGCGTCGCGGGCGATGAGCACGCCGATGAGGTTGGCCATCGAAGTCCCGGTGACGAAGAGTCCGGTGGCGCTTTCCGGGAATCCGAAAATCCGCCGCATCCAGCGGACAATCTGGCGCTCCACTTCGATGGGCGCGTGGTCCCGTCCGCCCAGATTGGCGTTCAGTCCGGCGGACAGCATCTCCGCCAGCATGCCGACGGGCGTGCCGCCTCCATGCACCCATCCCATGAAGCCGGGGTGCACGTTGCCGGCGGCGTAGGGGAGGATGTCGCGCATGAAATCGGCGTGGACCGCGGCCAGTTCGGACGGCGCCTCGGGAAGGTCGCTATGGAAGCGGGCGCGCACTTCGGCGGGAGCCGGTTGCCAGACCGGACGATCGCGGATGTCGCGGGCGTAATCCAGCATGTCGTCGAGCATGCGGTGCGCCTGGGCCCGAAAAGCGGTCCAATCGGCGGGGTCGAGCGTGGCGCCGCGGTCGTCGTCGTCGGCCATAGGGTATGCCATCTCAATTATGCACGACTGGGTTCGCGAAAGAGCCCGCGAAAAGAGTGCTTAACCGGATTGGGGATTTCGTGACACAGGCGCGGAGTACGCTCCCTAACGGGGTGCCCTCTGGGCCCGGCTCTGTAACGAGTGCCCGCGTGTGTGCAATTAGTTACAGAGCCGCGACCGTTAGGGAGCGTACTCCGGTGACGGACCTTCCCCAGATCGGTTACGCCCCCCCGCGAAAAAGCCCGCGAAAAAGACTATAGAAGATCGGCGCGGCTGCCGATATAGAAGATGGAGGTTTCGAATGGGTTCCGTTTCTTCAGTCAGTCCCGGTATCGCGGATCTGCTGCAAACTCTCACCAACCTGAATTCACCGGTGATGAACTCGAAAGCGGCGGTGAGCGCATTGGAGAAGGCGCCGGCTGCCGATATCGTTCAACTGAGCGTCGCGGCCAGCCAATTGGAGGGCGTGGATGCCATGTTTGGCATCTCCAGCAGCTCCAATACCGGGGCCAGCGGCATTCTGTCGGCTCTAGAGGGTTCCACGACCTCATCCACCGGCACGGCCGCGGCATCGGTGCTCTCGACTGCATCGCCCGCGGACCAGGCGGCCAACGCCCAAGCGGCCTTGCAGTCGGAATTTACCCAGGGATTGTTCGGTACCGGAATCAACAACAGCCTGTCCGGGACCTTATTTAGCACCCTCGCGTAACCCGGCCACGGATGGCGCGCATTGTCTATTTCAGTTTTCCCGCCCACGGACACATCAACCCGAGCGTCCCGGTGGTCCGGGAATTGGTGAGCCGCGGAGAGCCGGTTTTCTACTACGGCACGCCGCGGTTTGAACATGCCATCCGGGAGACGGGCGCGCTGTTCTGCCCTTACACCGCGCGGATGCGGATGCCGGAGCAGGGGCCGGGCCCGTTCGCCCAGGTATCCACCACGCTGGAGACTCTGCTCGATTTCACCGCCGCCGTTCTCGACGATCATCTGGAGCAGGTGCAACAATTGCGCCCCACGCACATCATGTTCGACAGTTTCGCTCCCTGGGGGCGGCTGGTGGCGCAGATCCTGGGGCTGCCCTCCGTCGCCTCGGTCCCCAGCATCCTGATCAATGCCGTTATCGACGCGCGGTATCAGGCCGTTGCGGGGCAACCGTCCGAAGATCCGCGGCTGACTCCACAGTGGTGTGCCCGCTTCCGAATGCGGTGCTACGACCGCCTGCTGCCTTACCATCTTCCGGAGCCGCTCTCCCCGGCTCAGCTCTTGCAGACCTATGGCGGCCTCAACGTGGTCTACACGTCGCGATTTTTCCAGCCTCTGGCCGAATGCTTCGACCGGCACCGCTTCAAATTCGTCGGGCCGTGCTGCCGGTTCCGCCCGGACGCTCCGCCTTTTCCCTTTGAACGGCTCGACGACCGGCCGCTGGTGTTGGTGTCTTTGGGCACGGTGTACGGGGACCGTCCGGATTTCTGGAGGAAGTGCATGGAGGAGTTGGCGGATGCTCCCTGGCAAGTGGTCCTCGCGACCGGTGGCGATGCCGGCATGGGGGATGGGGCGCCGGAGAACTTCATCGTCCGGCCGTTTGTGCCGCAAGTTGAAGTTCTGCGGCGCTCATCGGCGTTCATCACGCATGGCGGGATGAACAGCGTCCAGGAAGCTATGTACTACGGAGTCCCGATGGTGATTTCGCCCCAGGCGGCCGATCAGTTCTGGATATCCGCCCGCGCGGCGGAACTTGGCGCGGCCCTGGTGCTGGACCCGCTTGGCGCCACGGGGGCCATTCGCGCGAGCGTCGCGGAGGTGCTTACGGGTACAGGCTACGCTTCCGCCGCGGCGCGCATCGCCCGATCCCTGCATGCGGCGGGGGGACACACCAAGGCGGCCGACGAAATTCAAAGCTGGATGGGCAGCACGTCAGGCGATCCCCGGGCCGTATCCGCACTTTCCGGAAACCTCGCGATGTCTTGCTGAAGCCGCTGGCCGGGGACGTGGCGCAGCGCGGCTTCGCCGCAAGCGGTCGGCATGCCTCCGCGTCGCGGCGCCATCCATGGAGCCATTGACAGCTCCGGGCGATTTCAGAACTCCTGATGTCGCCCCGCAATTTCTGCGTGGCGGGGAAAATGGGCTGAGCCATTCCCTCCGATGGCGAGAGCACCGCCTGCCCCACCTGCGGGCTCACTGCAAATTCCACGACATCAGGAGTTCTGGATTGGGGCGGGTGACGGTGAAAGGCCATGGGCGATTGGCTCTTGGCTCCCTTAGTGCGGCTGCGGCGGTATCGGCCGGGGAAATAGTCAGTGGTGGGCCCCTGTTGAGCGAAGGCGAGCACCGCCTGCCCCACCTCCGGGCCTGTGTGGAAATAACCTATTCAATCGGCGCGTTAGGCAAGCTTATTTCTTAACAGCTTCTATGGGGCGAATCCCGGAGGTGCGGTCCACGTAAAGCTCACGTAAAAACTTTTACATCCATTACGGCAGAAACCGGTATCCCACGCCATGGACGGTCAGAAAATGGCGGGGGGAATTGGCATCGGGCTCGAGCTTCTGCCGCAGTTTCACCACGTGCGCGTCTACCGTGCGCGTATTGGGGAAGAATTCATAGCCCCAGACCGAGTTCAAAATCATATCGCGCGTGAGGGGGCGGTCGGGATTCTGCAGGAAATAGCACAGCAGGTTATACTCCGCCGGGGTCAGCTTGAGTTCTTCCCCTTTGCGAGTGACCACGCGCCGCTCGAAATCGACTTCGGTCTCCGAGAAACGCACCACTTTGCGCGCGTCCGGGGAGGAACGGCGCAGTACGGCGCGAATGCGCGCCATCAGTTCGCGCGTTCCGAAGGGCTTGACCACGTAGTCGTCGGCGCCGGCTTCGAGCAGCAGCACCTTGTCGAGCTCATCGCCCATGGCGCTGAGGACGATGATCGGCATCTTCACGTTGGCGGCGCGCAATTGCTTGCAGATCTCGGCGCCACTCATACCGGGGAGCCGAAGGTCTATCAGTACCATATCCGGCTTGATGGTGACCGCCTTGTCGAAGCCGCTGCGCCCATCGCCCATCAGGACCGCGCGGAAACCCTCCTGCTCCAGCATCGCGCCAATGGTGTCACGCAGGCTTTCGTCGTCGTCAATCACGAGAATGGTCTGCATTTAGTCCGTTTGATTGTAACGAATCCTGCCAGCGTCAATTCCTGCCGCTTGTTATACTCAACAGAAGATTTCGTCTCATTCAACCATGCGAGTCACTGTCATTGGAACTGGATACGTCGGCGCCGTCACGGGGGCCTGCTTGGCCTACCTGGGCCACCGCGTTACCTGCGTCGACACCGACGAACGAAAGATTGCCTCACTGCGGCGCGGCGAGCCGACTATCTACGAACCGCACCTCGAAGAGCTACTCCGGCTGGCGGCGTGCCGCGGGGGCATCGATTTCGACACCGACCTGACCGCGGCGGCCGCCGCCAGCGACGTGATCTTCATCGCCGTGGGTACGCCGTCACTGCCCAGCGGGGAGGCCAATCTGGAGTACCTGGAAGCCGCCGCGCGCAGTATTGGCGCGGCCATGGACGCTTCACGGTTCCGCGTGGTGGTGAACAAGTCCACCGTGCCAGTGGGCAGCGGCAATCTGGTGGAGACCCTGGTGCGTGAGGGGATCCACGAAGCGCGGCCCCGGGAGCGCGCCAGCATTCACTTCGGAGTGGCCAGCAATCCGGAATTTCTGCGGGAAGGTTCCGCCATCGCCGACTCGCTCTATCCCGACCGCATCGTCACCGGCGCGGCCGGCCACGATACTCTGGCGATGATGCAGGAGTTGTACCGGCCGCTGGTGGAACAGAGTTTCGACCCGCCCCCGGGAGTGCCCCGTCCGGCGGGCCTGACGCGCGTCAACATGGTCACCACCACGCTCACCAGCGCGGAGATGATTAAGTACGCCGCCAACGCCTTCCTGGCCATGAAAATCGGGTTCGCCAACGAGATCGCCAATATCTGCGAACACGTCGGCGCGGAGGCCCCGGAAGTGATGACCGGCATCGGTCTGGATTCCCGCATCGGCGCCAAATTCCTCTCGCCGGGCGTCGGCTGGGGCGGCAGTTGTTTCGGAAAAGATGTCCTCGCGCTGCTGCATACGGCGGGCGAATATGGCTACGACAGCCGCCTGTTGCGCGCCTCCATCGAGGTCAACACAGCCCAGCGGCAGTTGGTGATCCAGAAGCTGCAGGAGAAGCTGTTCATCCTCAAGGGCCGCACTATCGGACTGCTGGGCCTGGCCTTCAAGCCGGATACCGACGATCTGCGCGATGCCCCCAGCCTGCACATCGCCGAGCGGTTGCTGCAGATGGGCGCGCGCGTGAAAGCCTACGATCCGATCGCCATGACGGCTTGCCGCGAGCAACGGCCCGACCTGCGGATTCGCTTCTGCGAGTCGGCGCAGGAAGTGGCGGCAGCCTCCGACGCCCTGGTGCTGGTGACGGAGTGGCGGGAGTTTCGCGAGCTCGACCTTCCGGCCCTGGCGCGCGCGATGGCCCGGCCCATACTGGTGGACGGGCGCAACCTTTTCTCCCCCGACGCGGCCCGGGCCGCCGGTTTCGACTATACCGGCATTGGCCGTACGCGCGCACGCCCCGTGGCGAATGCGGTCGAGCCCCCGGCGTAAATGCCCGAACTGCCGGAAGTGGAAACCGTCACGCGCTCCATTGCTCCGCTGGTGGGGCGCCGGATCGTGGCGGTCGAGTTTCGCTCATTGCGCATCCTGCGGGGCGGCGATCCCGACGGTATGGCGGTGCGTATGGCGGGCCGGCGGATCGCCGCAATCAAGCGCTACGGCAAGTTCATCGTGATGCCGCTGGAGGGCGGCGGCTATATCCTGATTCATCTCGGCATGACCGGCCGCTTGCTTCTGGGCGGCCCCACCGGTAAGCATACGCATGCCATATTGACGCTGGATGAAGGCACGCTGCTGTTCGACGACAGCCGCCAGTTCGGCTGTTTCCAGTTC
>Ga0182030_10011329_pt1 | contig 18004 bp, 18 predicted proteins | sample 812S3MmetaG_FD_121299 | JGI IMG/M metagenome (GOLD analysis project Ga0182030, IMG submission 121299) | Permafrost microbial communities from Stordalen Mire, Sweden - 812S3M metaG (Illumina Assembly) | ecosystem: Environmental > Terrestrial > Soil > Wetlands > Permafrost | place: Sweden...
GCGCAATACAACGCAAGAGCAGCGTCGGAAACTTCAAAAGCAGCGTGAGGAATTATTTGAAAAGCGAGAGCTGCTCTTCCAGCAAGAGGACAACGGCGAGACGGAAGCTGACCTGGAACGATTGCAAGATGAGATCCAACAGCTTCAGCAAGAGATTTTGAGCTTACAGGTGAAGAGTCATGGACAGCAAGAGGTGGTTAACAAATTGCGCAGGCTTGCTGACCAATATGGAGATGAGCTGAAACAGTCGACCGAGGACACACAGACTAGGAAAGAAAATATGCAAACAATGCAAGAGAACGTCCAACGTTTGCGTGAGGATTTGCAGCGACAGCGCGAGGAGTGGAAGAAACGGGAACGCCAAAAGCAAGACAAGAAAAGGAAAGACTAATTGACGCGCACCCACGATCGCGTTTCACAATTAGGAGATATTCCGTTGATGAATGAGTCACCAGGCATTCAAAGCTGCAAATTATAGAGTGTGAACTTGGTCCGGAAGGACGAGTGAACTTAGACATTTGGGTTGATGTTTGCTTCAAGGAAGCAGACTTAAACTGATAGCAAGCTTTCCCTGGAGAACAATTTGCAATGAAATACTCGATCATCCCATTTGTTGCCACATTAATACTGAGCATTTCCGGAGTACAAGCCGGTCCGCTCCCAGTAGGAACAGACACTATGCCCCTTCAGGGTGGACCAATCAGACCAACACCAGAATGGGACAAAGCTCACCCCAAGCTCACTACAGCGCAAACACCGAATGTAGTTCATAGTTGCAATAAAGATCTGCACAGCGTTCATTGCGTGAAAAAATGTGTTGTAAAAGCCACAGAGCTTCAACCAAGTGGACTACCACCAATATGGCACGTTCGTGGTGGCACAGCTTTTCCAGCGCGAGACAAGCAAGCGGAGAGCACAATGCTGGGTCAGCTCGCGTCGCCTAAACTGTCGCGTCAGCGACAAGTACAGGCGACAGTAATTACTGCACCGTAAAACTTTGCAGACCGCCCTAGATTTTCATTGAAAATTGCCAAAAAATTTGCCACGCCAACATACATATGGACGATGTGCAAATATCCTGCAAGCCACATTTATGTTGCAAAATCATGTCGCATTTATCGTGCAAAGTGACAATAGGAATGGGAAATCTTGGATAGATTTTGCCAATCCATAAGTAACCAGGTAGTCTCCGAAAAACTCCGCGACTCAATTCATGGAGCAGGTGCCTTTCGAAGATTCAAAAACTTCTTAACGGACCATAACATGGAAGACGACTGGTTCTGCTATAGACGCAACACTCTTCGAGATATCGCTATTAAGTGGTGCAAAGATTATGCTATCAGTCCTGAGAAAGGAGGAAGAACATGACTAAGTTTGCCCCTTTTGATGCAGCAGATTACTTAGACAATGAAAAAGTTATAGCCGAATATCTGAATGCTGCACTGGAAGATCCTAATCCGGACGTGTTTTTAGTCGCAGTGAGGGACGTGGCCAGAGCACACGGAATCACCCAGCTCGCCAAAGATACTGGACTAGGACGAGAAAGTCTGTACAAGGCGTTAACACCTGGAGCAAAACCACGCTATGACACCGTACTAAAACTACTACAAGCACTGGGGGTAAAACTCCAGACTGCCCCTAATCACTCGGAAGCAAAAACTCCTAAACAACGCTCTCTGACTAAGAAGAAACAAGCAAGCGAGCCCATTTGAGAACGAGGTAAAACGCCGAACTATATGGCGGCATATTGGCGTGAAGCCAAGCAAAAAGAACACACTGCATTTTGTCCATGATGGACAATCGCTCCTCGTTTCTGATGCTGCTCATAGCCTGAGCCAGTGACTCTTTGTCAAATCCCGATTCGTTCAATTGTAATGTCAAAAACGACTCAGTTGAAACTAAAGCTAGCAACATGTGCTCTGGGCGAACAGTCCGACGTGTGGACTTCTGAGCCTCGGTCAAACACAAAGGCATAATTTTTGAGAGTTCGATTTCTTTGGGGCAAGTCAGACATTGTTCAACCTCTGCGTTGGGCCGGAAACGAACGCATGATCACGAGCACCATTGATCTAGATTGATGGCATTCCTAGTGCTCCGAAAAATCGGTGAACGCGTAGGTGTGTGATCGGGTCATTTCTGCCTTCCACGTTCCCTGCACTGTCACCTTGCGAGTTAAGAAGTGGCCTATCATTACCTCTGCTTTCCAAATACCTTCGACCTTTGGACGGGCCCCGCTCGTGTTTAGCTTGCCGTAGTAATTGATTTGTTTTTTAGAACCCGACATATCCGTAGTCTGAATATACGTTTTAGTGAAACTGATCCCGGTAGGTTTTTGGATAGAACCTCTTAGACTATACGCTTCTTTGCCGTCATTGCCATCGCCTATAAGCTGGTCGTTTCGACACGCCATCTTAAAAGTAGAAGCGTTCGAACGCGCCCCGTCGATAGTAGTCAAACTCCAGTCGCCACTTAACGAACAAGGCTGCTCTACGTTCCCCAAGGGCGCCTTTAAGGGGGCGGAGCCGGCTCTATTCGATTGAACAACGGTCAAAAAAACAAAAACAGCAAGCACGAATTGCGTTTGCCGTGTGACTATACGCATAAAAGACTTCTACCTAAATGGGGATTTAGAAATGGAACTTCACTGATTCTATTCCTCATTCACGCTGTCCTGCCGCGAATTGACCATTATTAACTATTCTAATTTGCTTTTTGTTGCACAGTTTTCGGCGCAAATCTTACGTGGTGCATATCTTCGCCCTGCATATCATCTCTATTGAAAATGCTCAAGACAGTTCCGATAGAAAGCCCGACCGTGAATCTTTTCCAAATATTCTCGAAGGCTGTGCACAGCGGATTAGAGCGTTAGCATAAATTTGGCTTGCTATCGTCGGACAGAACATTTGCACGAGTGTTCGAAAAAATCTCTCTATTTTTCCTCGACCGCGTGGCTTGAATACAATCGTGTTAACAAGCTGCATCCAAGATCCGCTGCAACAACCTCGACTGCTTTTTGCCCATTACGGTTCCAGCCTACCAAGAGAAAATGCCAGTGATATCCTGATGCGTCAGCCTGGATTCTCGTCCTCGCGCTTCCTAAGGAATAGCGCATGATAGTCAATGCGATGGTGGGGCAGTCCCGTGTTCCCGACAAGTTCAGCCAAATGTCCCGATTCCCAACCATAGAAGTCCATTTCATCTACAATATCGAATCGTTGCTTGTCGATAAACTGAATGAACCGTTCCGGAGTATAAGTGCGGATTCCTAGCTTGCCTCCGGCTTCACTTTGCTTTGGTATGGTCATTCCGCAAAGCCCGCCGTCCAATAGTTTTTCCCAAATCCTCCCCAGTAATCTCGGTGGGTCTTCAACAAATTCCCAAACAGCGATTGCAGTGACAATGTCGAACGATCGATCTTCGACCGGCAGATCTTCTTCAATGCACTGGCAATAAAGTTGCTTGTATGGGTGTGAACGGGCCACGTCGATCATACCCGGAGAAAAATCGATCCCGATCACATCGAAGCCTGACTCGAAAAAAAGGCGCGATCCCAGGCCGGTGCCACACGCCAGATCGAGGACAAATCCCTCGCGCTTATTGTGCAGCTCCAGCAGTTTCGCTGGTACCTTAACGTGCGCTTGATACCCGAGCCGTTCGATAACAAACTTGTCGTACTCAGACGCAATTTTTGAGAAGAATTCCTTGCGGTCGTCTTTGGATGTCATTGAAATAAACAACTACGAGTCAATTGAATGGGCATGATACCAGATTACGTAGCTTTGTTATACCTCTGGTAAGTCGACCGATTTCGCCACGCCACGGGACGCTTGCGTATGTTTGAGCCTCAGAAGAAAGACATCCCGGAGGAACCAGAACCTCACCTTACTGGGGTGAATCGACTGGTGCATGAAGCGATCAAAGATGCCTACTCCAAGTATGGAGACGGCAAAGATAGAAATTCATCAGGGGAAGAACACCGGTCGCTTACAGTGAAAGCGCTCGACTTTTTGCAGATTGCGCCATATGCCGAGTATTACGCCGCATATAAGCTTGCCAGAGGAATCAACTGGATAGGCGACCACTTAGGTACTCCTGGAAAAGTGGCTTCGCACATTCTTGCGGCACCTTTGACAGTAGCGGAAGCTGCTGGTTTAGCAGGCAATGAAGTCGTTTCGTATGGTGTTCTTGCTCTCAATAAAGGCAAAGCAAATCTGTACGAGGGCATCCACGGCACGATTGTGCCTCACTTCGCCTGGAACAATGCACCAAGGGTTTATTTGCCAGGAATTCACAGAGACGGGCAGATCGACTTCGAATGGTAACGGGCTTTAACTTCTTTTGCTGCCTCTCCTGGCTTTACGCACTTTATTCAGTGCCTACATATTGAGCTTTGCACCGCGACAATAAATCGCGCGTTGTAAACATCATTAGAACTTGCCAGCCAGTCAAACCCCCGACTGCACGGCGAGTTCTAATGCTTTCTGGGCGAAAGCCTTTGGGGCACAGCTGATGTGAGCCACTCACACTGAACGCTACTCTCGAGCCGAGGCAACCTCAGTTGCCGAGGCAGCCGCTTTCTGCTTAGCAAGCCTACTGTGCTTGTGTCCATAAGAGAAGTAGATCACCAGACCCACAGGCAAGCTTATGCAATAGACTTGCAACACTAGATGCCCCAGGTGAAAAGCAAGAATCAAGCAACCCAGCGCGCTCACAATCGACACGAAGGGGTTCACCAATTTGAGGCGCCATGCACCTATTCCGACAAAAATAAATGCCACCAGCGTGCCCAGAACCATCATGTCGGCGATCTCGCCGAAAGGCACAAGACCAGCGATAAGCGCAACAATCGCACCGTTTAACGCGATACCTACCGTTGGATTACCCTTGTTCACTTTCGCAAAAATTGGAGGAAGCAATCCGTCTTCCGCCATGTTCCGGAAAATTCTTGGACCACCCATGCACAAAACCAGAAGTACGTTGAAGATACCGAGCACCGCGCCAAAACTAATAAACTTGGAACACCATGTCTCGCCAGCCGATGACAAAAGTTTGGCTAGAGGCGCCGCGGCTTCGCTGCCCACGAACAGCTGATTTTCAATTAAAGTGCCACCAGGCCCAGGAACAAAACAAGGAGCTAGCCCTGTCGCTACCGCCATCACAGTGACGTAAAGAAACGCCACAAGCCCAACGCAAATGTAGGTTGCTTTTCTCGTATCATTCAAACTTTTAGATTCACGTGCGAATGTGAATAGCGCATCAAAACCCACATAAGGGAAAACCGCTAGTGCGGCTCCTTGCATGACGCCTTCCCAACCTTTGGGCATAAAGGGTACCCAATTAGCAGGATTTACGTGGCGTACTCCGGCTGCGAGGAAGGTCACCAGCAAAGTGAGCTTGAGACAGACGAGGAAGAAATTCAATTTTGCCGATTTACTTACGCCGCCCAGAATCAAAATGAGGGTCACGACAGTAATAACAGAGATTGCAACTATGTTGATACCAAAATGGAAGACACCATTGACGGTGGCAGAGCCCGACCAGAACGCCGGCAATGTATAACCTACGGCATTTTTTAGATATTCGCCCCAGGCGATAGAGACAGCCGAAGAGCCAAAGCTATATTCGAGGAAAAGTCCGAAAGCCACTATCCATGCGAAGATTTCCCCGAGGGAATGGTAAACGTAGCTATAAGCCGAAACACCATTTTTGACTCGCTGGGCAAATTTCTCATAACAGATGGAAACTGCGACGATCACGAGCCCGGTGATAAGAAAGGAAAGAATGCCTGCAGGACCCGCTTTCCGAGCAATCATACCAGGCATGGCGAAGATACCGGCACCAATGGTGGCACCAATTCCCAACGCGGTTAGCATGATCCAGCCGAGATGTTTCGGCGTTTCTGTGCCTCCAATCTCGACAGCTTCAGTCCTACGCAGCAATGTATTTACAAAAGCCATCTAACCACCCGTGAATCTAGCCCAAGACGGAAGAAAATTCGAACACGGCAATATGGCCGCGCAGATTCTGAAGAAACCTTGGAAATGCTAGCATAGCCAGCCAAGAACTTTATCTGAGTGAGGGGTTTTCAAATGCAAGTTCAAAAAGCAGCGGTCATAGGCGCGGGTGCGATGGGAAGCGGCATTGCGCAGGTTTTAAGCCAGGCCGGGATAAAAGTAATTCTCAAAGATGTCGAACAAAGCTTTGTTGACCGTGGACTTGCCAACATCAAAAGGATGTATGACTCCCGAGTGAAAAAGGAAGTCATGACCCAGGATGAAGCTGAAAAGCTACTGGCTAATGTGAGTGGCACAACAACCTATGATGCCTTCTCAGATGTAGATCTCGTAATCGAAGCGGCACTTGAATTGATCGACATCAAAGTCGAAATCTTCCGAGAGCTTGATGCCCGCTGCCCTTCAAGAGCGATTCTCGCTTCAAATACTTCCGCTCTTTCCATCTCTGAGATCGGGGCAGCCACAAAACGACCCGAAAAAGTACTTGGCATGCACTTCTTCAATCCCGCACAGATAATGAAGCTAGTCGAGGTAATTCCAGGTGTGCGCACCTCGGAAGAAACAATGAATCTGGCGCTTGATCTGTGTAAACGCCTTGGAAAAACCGCGGTTCGAGTCGAAGAATGCCCTGGCTTCCTCGTCAACCGCTTGCTATTCCCTTATCTAAACGAAGCTCTTTATGCCTTGCAAGAAGGTTGCGACCCTGCCGCAGTAGACCAGGCTATCGTTGCTTTCGGACTGCCAATGGGACCTTTTACTCTACTGGACATGACTGGAATAGACGTTTGCGCCCACGTAAACGAATTTCTGTTTAGCGAATATGGTCCGCGTTTCAAGCCGGCTGAAATACTTTCCAGTTTAATGAAAGCCGGACATCTTGGGCAAAAGAGTGGGAACGGAATTTATCAGCATCCCAAAGGCGCAATCCCTAATAAAGATGAGCCGAAAAAGATTAATCCAGAGCTGGCAGAGCTTCTTCGGTCGATAAAGTCGGTAAAAACCAGTGAAACGGGTAAAACAGCCATAGACCCGCACAGACTAATATTGCCGATGTTTAATGAAGCAATATATGCTATTCAGGAGGACGTGGTGGCTCATTCAGATGTCGATCTAGCGATGGCTGCCGGTACTGGCTTGAAACGAGGATTGCTCAGTCTAGCAACCGAAAAGGGATTTGCCTGGTGCCTCGACAGCCTCGATGAAAACCTTAAAATACACGGAGAGCGCTTTCGGGCAGCATGGATACTGAGGAAGTACGTTCGCGCTAAACTTCATGATTTTTCGAATCTCGAAAAAGCACCAGCGGCGGTGCGATAATCAAAGATACCGCACATGATGAGGATCCAGGGGTAAGGAAGGACATGCAGATGGTCAAATGGGTGATGCTGTTTCTTACCCTCCTCTTCGTTTATCACGTGAGGGAGGTATTTCCACCATTTGTAGTTGGTGGCATAATCGCCTACCTGCTCTTTCCTCTTGTGCAGTTCGTTAATCGCCTCAAAAACATGAGGGCCTTCTTTTGGATGTCACCGGGCGTCGCTATTGGCCTCATTTATCTTCTCACGGCCGCACTATTGGGCGCCGTAGTCTACAAATTCGGGCCGACTCTCGCCGACCAGATCACTGGTCTGGTCGAGCAACGACACGAGCTGGCAACTAACCTTGTGACATTCACATCCCAGTATTTCAACTTGCAGCTGGATGTTCATGAGACCTCGGAACAAGTTTTGAAAGGCATCGAAAACTCAATAGGCAAGCCAGAAGAGATTGTTCATTTCGGTGGCATGCTTTCACATGGATTGCTTTCATTGCTCGTATGCATTGTCTCTTCCATATATTTCATCGTAGACAGCAAGCGGGTCGGGCGCTTTTTCCTGAGATTCGTTCCGGCCGCAAACAAAACAACTATGGTCAACATGATTGGCCAGATGAACTTGATGTTGAGCAAATATGTGGTAGGTCAGGTGATTCTGATTGCCCTTATGTCCGCAGTGGCCTGGACGTTCCTCACAGCACTGTTTCACCTCAAATACGCTCTGCTGATTGCAATTTTGAGCGGATGCTTCGAAATCATTCCAGTTTTAGGTCCATTCATCGCGATATCGATCGCGGTTGTAGTCGGTGTTTCACAGTCAGGAGTAGCTGTAGCACTGCCAATAGTCGGCTGCTTTTTGATCGCTAGATGGCTCGAAGACTATCTCGTTGTGCCAAACATAATAGGTCACGCAGTTGAACTGCATCCTCTCGCAGTTATCTTCGCGGTACTGGTTGGAGAGACCATGGCCGGAGCGCTAGGAATGCTTATAGCTATTCCAGTCGCTGCATCAGTGAAAGTTGTTATTGATACCTTCTATCCACCCGAGGACCATCAAGTTCATGTCCCGCCTAAACCAAATGCGCTATCTAAGCTCTGGAACTCGCTGATGAATCGAGGTTCAGAGGCAAAGACCGACGAGAATGAGCATTGCGAAATGGCAGTTCATCCAGATGCTGCTGACATGCCACTGACAGTAAGTGAAGCGTTAGCAGCCGTATCTGCTAGAGCGAACGAAAAAGAAAGCGATAAAGCAAGCGACAAAGCAAGCGATAAAGCAAGCGACAAAGAGGCCAGGAAAAAGAAAGCAAAAGAAACGACTGCTCCGGCAATAGTCACGGCGCTTTCAGCCGAGGCGAAAACGTTGGCTACTCCAGAACCGGCTACTCCTGTACCGACGACACCCACAAAGACGACACCCGCACCCACGCCTGCGCCAAGCACATCAAACAAAGCTACAGCAGCCACTCCAGAGCCTGCATCCAAAACAAGCAACGACAAAAAGTAGTTAACGCAAGCAACCTTTGCAAGCAACCTTTGATTGGATCCTTCGGATACGAACCATCGCATATACATGTAGCTGCTATAATGTGCGCCTTGCAGACCCACTCAGCTCGGAACTTTCAACGTGATTACTATCGACACAGTCAGGCATGTGGCTAAACTCGCACGACTCAGGCTCACCGAGCAAGAGGAGCTTTTGTACACAGAGCAGATGGGCAAGATTCTCGACTATTTCGATGAATTGGCAGCAGTCGACACAACAGGCGTCGAACCTATGTCTCATGCGCTACCTCTCACCAACGTTATGAGAGAAGATGAGGTGGAAGTCACACTCACTCATGATGCCCTGTTAAAAAATGCACCATCAACTGAAGACGAATTTTTCAGAGTTCCAAAAATCGGCGAGTGAAAAATTCGCGGACTGAAAGCCTAACAGGTACGGCATTTCGAAGCGGAATATACAAACGCTAATCAATCGATAGCCGCCAAACCAATAAGAGATTCATGAAAAGCCCCCAAATTCGGGCTTTCGCTCGGATTGTAGATCGCTTATAGTTATCTCTATCGCAAGGCAACAAAAAATAGGAGGCGATATGAACACCAGGTATGTCTTTGTTACTGGTGGAGTTGTCTCGTCATTGGGGAAAGGCATAATCGCGGCGTCCTTAGGCAGGTTGCTGAGGTCGAGAAGCATCTCCGCGACGATAGTCAAACTAGACCCGTACCTGAACGTTGACCCCGGCACTATGAGTCCGTATCAACACGGCGAAGTCTTCGTGACCGAGGACGGAGCCGAAACAGATCTCGACCTCGGACATTACGAGCGTTTTATAAATGTAGACCTGAGCCGGATGAACAACGTCACAGCAGGCTGGATCTATAAGAGTGTTCTGGAAAAGGAAAGACGGGGCGACTACCTCGGCGGCACAGTCCAGATGATTCCGCACGTAACTAATGAAATCAAAAATTTTCTAAGAAAAGGTGCACAGCATTCGCAGGCTGAAGTGGTCATCGTCGAAGTTGGCGGTACCGTCGGGGACATCGAGAGCCTCATCTTCCTCGAAGCAATTCGTCAAATGCGTAAGGACGTGGGCAGAGACAACTGCTGCTACATCCACGTAACGATGATTCCAAATTTGAGAACGACTAACGAACTCAAGACCAAACCCACTCAGCACAGCGTCGATACTTTGAGAAGTCGAGGTATCCAGCCAGACATTCTGGTTTGTCGCACGGAGCGATCACTGGGTTCCTCTATACGTGAGAAACTCTCACTCTTCACAGACGTAGACATAGATGCGGTGATTCAATGCCGTGACGTTCAATACTTATATGAAGTACCCATATTCCTCGAACAGGATGGTCTGGCTGCGAAAGTGCTGGAACGCCTGCATCTCGAGAACAACACACCGGACCTGACCTCATGGAAAGAGATGATCGAGCGGACTAAGAATCCGACCAAAGAAGTCACGATCGCCATTGTCGGTAAGTATGTAATGCTCTCCGATGCCTACATCTCAGTCGTTGAATCTCTTAAGCATGCCGGCTCGAAGTTGGGCGCGAACGTAATCATCAAGTGGGTTCTTTCCGAAGACATCGAAAAGAATGGTGCAGACCAATATTTAAGTGATGTCGATGCGATGGTAGTGCCCGGCGGATTCGGAGACAGAGGCATTGAAGGTAAGGTTCAAGCCAGCCGATACAGCCGTGAGAACAAAATTCCATATCTCGGACTATGTCTTGGAATGCAAATCGCTGTGATTGATTTCGCACGAAACGTAGCAAATATGGAAGGTGCACATTCAACAGAGTTCAATACGAAGACACCATATCCGGTGATCGATCTTATGCCTGATCAACATAATGTCACCCTAAAAGGCGGCACTATGCGACTAGGACGCTACCCATGCAACTTGAAAGCCGGCTCGAAAGCGGCTCAAGTATATGGCGAAGACGTAATCTGGGAAAGACATCGCCACCGATACGAAGTGAACAACGATCATAGAGACCGCCTGGCTAAAGCCGGAATGATATTCTGTGGAGTTTCTCCAGATGGCAAACTAGTAGAGATGATCGAACTAGCAGATCATCCGTTCTTTCTTGCTTCACAGTTCCACCCTGAACTGAAGTCTCGTCCAGACAATCCACATCCATTGTTCGTGGGGCTGGTCGATGCAGCTATTCAAGAACACGCTCGGCGTGCTGAAAAACTTAATGGCATCAAGCCGAATGAACCAGGCGAAGGCACCGCAACGCCACCGGTTCCCCATACGATGGCGAAAGCCAAGTAAGGGAAAAGTAAGGTCACTTTCGATGATTATGATTGTTCCGGTTAATCTTCCTTTGCCACGCGCGCACGAATTTTGGTGGATCGCCTAGCCAACCTTTCCACCAGAAGAAAGATAACGTTGTCAGCGCAAGCAAGCACATGAGAGCAAGAGCGAAAGGATAGCCCAGATACCAGCTCAACTCAGGCATGTTGAATGGCGACTTGTCCGCACGAAAATTCATACCGTAAATACCAGCCACCAGACTTGGTGGCACAAAGATTGTGGTGATAATAGTCAGTACTTTCATCACTTCGTTCATACGATTGCTGATACTAGACAAGTAAACATCCATCAAGTCTGCCGCTAATTCGCGGTACGTCTCGACGACATCGATCAACTGCACTGCATGGTCGTAAAGATCACGAACATGAATAGTAGTGTCCTGGGTAAAATTTTCCGATGCATCGCGAAGAATGGCATTCACTGTTTCCCTGAGCGACCATATGTGCCGACGAACGGCAAGCAGATCTCGCTTGATCGAATGAATCTGAGTTATAGAACGCTTTGTCGGGTTGTCTATAATGAAATCTTCAACGGCTTCCAGCTTTTCGCCATAACGCTCAAGACAGGGGAAATAGCTGTCAACGATGCTATCTAAAATCGAATAGACAAGATAATCAGTACCTCCGTTTCTAATCTTAGTAACACTCTTCTGGAGCTTTTCACGGACTGCTGTAGTTAAATCCTGTTGTTCATGCTGAACCGATACAACAAACGACTTTGAAGCAACGATGATTACCTGGTGCGTTCGTAGGGCCGACTCAAGCCCGATGAACCAGGCAACCACCATGAATTTGTCGCCGAACAATTCAAGTTTTGAGCGCATGTGTGCCTTTAGAACCTCAAGGGGAGCGAGGTTATGCATGTCAAAGAACGAGTTGATTTCATCGAGGAGTTTCTGGTCTGGAACTCCCATTATGTGCAACCAGACCACTTTCTTCTTATCGGCTTCGACAATTGAATGTAGCTTCGACAAATCTGCTACTTCTTGCTCTTCAATAGCGTCAGCGTCATATGTAGTTAAAATCAACTTGCTGGTCCCGGTATCAGAACCATGCCCGCTCTCAAGACCATCCACCAAATGTGGATGCCGTACTCGCTTGCTTTTACTGTGCGATTTATCAGCCACTACCATGCATTTAAAAGGGGACGTACTTCATTCTACCCACATCCAGCATTGATGAGCATCTACGGTCGACGCATGATCATCCGACTGCGATTAGAGCTTGATACTGCATATGGTGCATAACCATCTTGTGTGTCTTTCAGGTTCCTAATCTTGGCGAAAAGTGCTCTCTGAAGGTCGACAAAGCATAGATTTGATCAAGAAGCGAATCAAAATACCGGAATTTTTGCCTTCTCGAGATCCTTTTTAGCGAGTTCATTCTCGCCGATTTCCTGATACGCTTTCGCCCGCTCTTTGTAATACGTCGGAGTCGGAGCTATTTTAATCGCACTTGTGTAGTCAGCGATCGCTTCCTTGAATTGCTTTTGACGCACCTTTAAACCTGCCCGCTTGAAATAAGAGTCGTCATCTTGGGGATCTCTGGTGATTCGATTTGACAATTCTTTTATCGCTTCAGGAAGCTTGTCCGCCTTGATCGTGCATTCTAGAATTTGTTCCTCTGTCCATTCACTTCTGTATTTCGGGTAGGACTTTTTATAAGCTACAGCAGCGAGATCATATTTGCCCAAACCTTGATAGACCTGCCCTCGTATGACATTAAGAGCCATCACCGAATCGTGATCATTCGGGTCATTGGTTTTGATGTGCTTTTCGAACGTATTCAAATCAGCAAGCGCTTCAATGTAGCGATGAGAACTCGCATATGCCTTTGCTCGGTGATACCACGCAACAGGTTCAGGCTCACTAACGCTCAATGCCTTAGCGAATTGATTGATTGCTTCGTCTTGCTGCCCCTGCACCGAGGCAATTTGTCCTAACATATCGTAAGCACAACCATAGGAAGCATTAAGCGTAAGCGCCTTTTTACAGCACTCCTTCGCGGCATCGACCTGCATCAAATGCTGTCCCCATTCTTGTCGATAGCAATCAGCCAAATCGACAAATAAACGAGCGTCAGCATACCTGCTGTGCGTCAGTGGCAGAATTCCACGAATGGCCTCGTCAAAATGCTCACCGGTCACGTATCCGTGACAGCGATTCGACTGAGTATGGTATTCCTCTTGCGAAAGGGAAAGTGCAGGAGCTTGAGCGAAGACAAACGCAAAGCCACAGAGAAGAGACTTAATGCCGCTATTGTTAAAGCAAGTACGAGATCTTCTCATTCAATTCTAAGTCGCAAGCGAACTCTGGCACTACCGAAAAGGTCTGGGGTTCCTAGAGACGAACCCGATACAGTTTATCGCTAATCACCAAAAAAGATAATAGCCTGTCTTTTCAGCCTGTGACATGGTTGCGAAGCCCGACCGATTTGCAATGACAAACAAAGCCGGCGTAGGTTCTTACGCTTCAGCTTTTTTAGAGATCAATCCTTGCGCCTCTAATTGAGCAGCCAATGCGGGGTTTTGCGCAGCAAGCTGAGCCGCCAGACCTGGATTTTGGCTCGCTAACTGCAACGCCAGACCGGGGCTTTCTTGTGCCAATTGCATCGCCATCGCCGGGTTCTGAGCTGCTAGCTGAGCGGCCAATCCTGGATTCTCTTTTGCCAATAAGGCCATCATGGCGGGATCGTTCATTGCTTCAGCGGCTAAAGCTGGCTTTTGCGCCGTTGTATCGGTAGAAGAGGCGACGGTTTGATCGCCCGAGCCATGGGCTCCATGATGATGACCTGGTCCATGCCCATGAGCGTTATGCAACAGGTGTTCGGTTAATGGCAATTCTTTGCCGTGATCAACCAGGGCTAGCGGTTGGATCGAATCAGACGGAGTTGGCGCAGCGCCTTCCTTCAATACCGGTAGCGAATCAGTATTATTGAGCAGTTTTGTAGCTTCATTTGCTGCTTCAGTTCGTTCTTGTGGCGCAGCTTTTGTAATTATCGCTTCAGTTATTTCTTTTCCATTGACGAAATCATTTTGTGACATTTTTACCTGCCTTTTTGAATAGTGTTCTTGCGCTTAGACTTGGAAGCACATGCACTAACAAGAAGACCTTTATGCTGCTCTCACTCAAAATGAATGTCAAGGCAAGATAATGTCAAGGCTGGACAAAGGCTCTTTCCATGACCAGCTCCACGACGAGCAGATCCTTCCATGACCGCTCCAGGTGTGGCATTGCTTTAGTCCGTGACAAGTGACTTTATCGAGGAAATCGATCGGCTTCGAATTTTTGAAAGATTGGTGCCAATTGTTCTGCAAGTTCTAGAAGCAACATGTCATCGTGCTGTCCTGCTATAAAAGACAAACCTGTCGAGGCGTCCGAGCGAAATTTTATAGGAATTGTGATTTGAGGTAGCTTTGCGAGAGGGCTTAGTGCAGTAAGTTTGAGGTTCGACAGCCGATGGTGCAACAGTTCATCTGCTTCCGCATCAACACGCGGAGGGACGTCCCACGTTGTCGGCATACAAAGCACCGTGCCTGGTGGCAACAAATGAAGAAATTGTTTTATGATTTTTTCTCTTTCGATGATCGCACTGTTATTTTGTTCATCAGTGACCTTGCTGGCGAAATCAAAGCGTTCATGAATACTGGAACCGAAAGCAGGTTTTACGTTCGTTATCCATTCCCCATGCGTCTTCCAGGCATCAAAACTTTGGATTATTCGAAAACAGTCTAAATATCCATCCCAACCCATCGGTGTCAAAGTCACTGCTTCGATTGACGGAAAGCTGCTTTTGATGCGGGAGAGCGCCTCTGCAAGCCCGGCACCAAGATCAGGATCTATATATTGAAAAGCGTCGGTTGCGACCAGCAGCTTCTTTGCTTTCGCGCCACTACTAGCTTCCTGCAACAGTATCTCGCCACACTTGCGCATAATGCTCGGGTCCCGAGCCATCCATCCCACAGTGTCAAAAACTGGGGCGAGTGGTACCACTCCGTCAAGCGAAATTCTATTGTGCGTCGGTCGGAATCCATAGATGCCACAAAAGCTCGCCGGTATTCTCACCGAACCAGCAGTGTCGGTACCGAGAGCAAAGTCAGCTAATCCGGCAGCAACGGTAGAAGCCGACCCGCTTGAAGATCCGCCAGACGTGCGCCCTGGATACTGCGGATTTACAGGCGCACCATAAAAATGATTTACACCGTCTACACTGTAAGCAATTTCATCGGTTGTAGTTTTTCCAATTAGAGTTGCACCGGCATTCAAAAGATCATCGATTGCCCTGGCATTCTTCGATGCCACTTCGTGAGTGCGCAGCCAATCAGGATTGCCTGCTCCTGTTTTACAACCAGACACATCGTACAAGTCTTTTGCGAAGAAATTCAGACCAGACAATAGTCCTTCGCTAAGCTTCCTGCTGATGGACAGCTCACGAATGATGCCATTGGTACGCTCTATCGTAACTGCTGTCACTTTCTACTGACCTGAGTGATTCATACGGGCATTTTTCGCCTCATCCTTTGTCAACATGTCCAAATTCTTGTTTCTCAGGTCCGCCCAGTGAGCATCAGCGATGAGGCCTTTCAATATTGATTCCGCTTCAGTTCTATCCATTATTGCTGCACCCAAAGCCGCTGGATCGGCTGAAAGCGACTCAAATACGCTTGCTGCTCTTTGCCGCATATCAGCAACGTAGGGCTCGGGAAGCTTATGATTGATAAGAAAAGAAGCCGTTTGGTTATACAGGTAAATCGCTGCATAGGGTAAATTCAGGCGCCTGAGACAATCGCCCCTCATGCCTCCGGCTGTAACAAAGATGTTAAGGTCTGATGGATCCTGTGTGTTATGCCACATATCTCTCGCATGTCTCAAAAGCACTCTTTCCAGAGCAGTATCGGCAGTCTGCCATGCAGATTGGGTCCCAGCTAGCTGCGCAGCACCATATGCTTTTTTGGCCTTATCAAATAGTTCGTCAAGAGTTTTGCTTTTCTCTATTGAACTCAAACTACCGGTTAAGCAGTCGCTTCCCTTCACAACAGATGGAGAATATGAAATGTTGCTGGCTTTGCGAAACGTATTAAGCAATCTGTCGTAACCCAAAATAGAAACTTGGGTATCGTCAACAACCAATTTTTGAAGGTTTACTAGCCCTTTAATCGAGTCAATGTCTGAGTCGCTGAAATTGGTTCGAGCAATATCAAGGTCCTCCAGATGTTTCAATTTCCCTATGTTTTGAAACGCCTTCGGTGTGAGCTTCGATCCCGAAATGTACAACTGCTTCAATTCTGGCTGACTTAAAATCCAATCTAAATCATGCGCACCGGTATCCTTGAGGTCTAGCTCAGTTAGCTCAAGGTCACTTAGATTCGATAATCCTTTATCCGTAACTCTGTCGGCAAGACTCAAATCGACAATTCTTGTATCTGGATGCTTACCTTTGAAAACAGTGAGATCATCATCCTCGACTAGTGGCGCATAGACGCTTACCTTAAACGCATTATGCGCGAGTTGAGAGTCGAGTCCGGAGCGTACGGTCTCCTTAGTCGGTAACATCCCGTCTAGCTTTTGCTCCTTCGACTCCGGACGGGTTTTGCCCGCACCAGTGCTAGTTTCAGGCGATGACTCGGTCTTTGTCACGACCGCAGGCGGGTTCGATACTGCTGTATGTTGGATTGTTTGCGGCTGGCTCTTTAGAAGAAAAAATACGAGCGCCGCTCCAGCGAGAAGAACCACCGAGATCGATCCTGCAATAACAGGAACTCGCCAAGATTTCTGCGAGCGTTCAACCTCTTTTTTGGGCATTTTGAATTCTGCAGCTTTTTGTCCTGAGAACAACGCGTTCCGCAGGTTTTGCAAATCGTGCTTCAGATCAGTCATCGATTGGTATCTGTGGTCAGGGTCTTTCTCGAGCAAACAGAAAATAATCTTCTCGATGCGCGGATCTACAGCATGACCCATAGATGCTTCTTTGATTGGAACTGGCTTTTTTTCAAGATGCATAAGCATCGTTTCGAGTGGGTTGTTACCGACAAACGGAGGCGAAGTTGCCAGACACTCGTACATGACGCAACCAAGCGCATAAAGGTCAGAGCGGTGATCGACCTTGCCGCCACGTGCTTGTTCCGGGCTCATGCAAGTTGCCGTACCAATTACTTCACCTGTTCTAGTTAGTTGACTGGCACTACTTTCAGTGTCCGCCACAAGTTTTGCGATACCGAAATCCATAATTCGGATTTCTTCCTTGCCGTGATCGCCCTTCACAATCATGATATTGCTGGATTTTATATCTCTATGAATCACGGAACGACTATGTGCATGCGCGAGGGCATCAGAGACATCGATAAAAATGTTCAAGAAGTGCTCTTCATCAAGCTGCCCGATTCTCCGCAAGAGGGAGTCCAGAGTCTCGCCATCTATGAAATCCATGACCATATAGGTCTGGCCAGACTTGGTAATACCAAAATCATGCACTGCAACGATAAAAGGATGTTTTAGAAGGCTGGTAGCCTGCCCTTCAATTTGAAATCTTCTGAATGAAGCCGGCGAGCTCAAGTGGGGGTGCAATGTCTTAATTGCAACGATTTTATTGAGTATCACCTGTCGAGCTTTATAGATGACACCCATTCCACCGGAGCCGATCGTGCCCAAAAACTCATAATTTACGAAGGTGGGATCTTTATCGAAGCGCTCGATTAGGGATGTACCATCCTGAGGGCACACGCTCAAGGAGGGGTCGACAAAAACCCCACAACTTGGGCATTGCTTCGTTTTGAGAGTTTGCTGGTACTGGTTTTCAAGCGACATTTAAGTGCCGTGACGGGCGAGAATCGACATACACGCA